>Ga0136560_1000400_pt1 | contig 21590 bp, 13 predicted proteins | sample AntRauMeHopE1497_FD_104925 | JGI IMG/M metagenome (GOLD analysis project Ga0136560, IMG submission 104925) | Saline lake microbial communities from Rauer Islands, Antarctica - Metagenome Hop E1 #497 | ecosystem: Environmental > Aquatic > Non-marine Saline and Alkaline > Saline | place... | reverse complement strand
GCCCCGGCGATGTCGTCGGCGGCCTCCGCGAAGACGGCCGCCGCTGCCGCGGCGAGCACCTCGGTGGCGTTGAAAGCGAGGACTCGGTCCCACAGGGCCAGAGTGCTCGCGGGGGAGGCCACGGTGGCGAAGCCGAATCGGATGAGGGGGAGGGCGGCGCGGAGGGCGGAGCTGCCGGCGCGGGAGAGGGCGGCGGCGGCGGCGGCCGAGGCGGGGCGGGAGTCCACGAGGTCCTCGAAGAGGCGGCAGAGGGAGGGGAGGCAGCCGGGGGCGGTGCTCAGGGACGCGAGGCGGCACCAGTGGCGGCAGTAGACGGCGGTGAATGCCCGGGCGAGGCGGGCGCGATCGCGGCCAAAAGCGAAGCACATGGGGGCGAGGAGGAGGGTGGACTGCTCGGGGAGGACGACGCCGCAGGGCGGCACGAGGGCGACGGGGCCGCGGGAGGCGGAGACGGCGACGATGGGCTCGTGGGGGAGGGCTGCGCAGCGGGTGGGGACGGAGGTGTCGCGGCTGAAGGCGAGGAGGGCCTCGAGGCAGGCGTCCTCGAAGGGGAAGAGCGCCGACTCCTCGCAGCACGCCTCCACGTCGGCGCGGAGCAGGTCGTCGGCGAGCGTCCACTCCGAGGCCACGCGGGCCACGAGGCGGCGGTGCCACGCCCGCCACGGGGCGAGGGGCGGCTCCAGGCGGGCGGGGCGGGCGTCGGGGGCTGCCTTGCGCCGGGCCCGGCGGCGGCGCGGCGCCACGCCGGACGACGGCGACGGCTCCGCCGAGGTGGACGGGCGAGCCGCGTACGTGGTGTCGCGCGCCCCTGGGGCGGAGGGAGAGCCCCGCCCGGCGGTGCCAGGGCGCACCAGAGGCGACGACGACGCCGACCCGCCCGAGGCCGTCTGCGGCCGCCGCCCGCGGCTGCCCTGCCGCGCCCCAGCCCCGAGGCTCTCGCCCGTCTCTTCCTCGCCGGCCTCCTCGGCCGCGCCGTCGGCCCAGCCCCCCGCGTCGTCGTCGTCGCGGCCGCCGTCGTCGCCGCTGCCTCCGCCGCCGTCCGGCGTCGCCAGCCCCTCGAGGCCGAGGACGCGCTCCCACAGCGCCGCCCTGTGCCCCGCCGGCGCCCCTCGCCGCAGCACGGCCACGACGGCGCCCAGGGACCCCGGGCCGGCGCTGAGAGCCCGCGCCGCGAGGCCCCGCCTCCATCCCTCGACAGCCGCAGCCGCCACCCTGGGGTCGGCAGAGCCGAACGCCCTCGCCCCCGCCGCCACGATGCACGGCCTCGCGGACGCCGCGCGCGCCAGGGACCCCTGCAGGTCCGGCCGGGCCGCGACGGCGGGGGGTAGCATCCCCTCCGGCAGCGACAGGGCGTCGGCCACAGACGGCATCGCCGCGGCGGCCTCCGACCCCAGTCGCATGGCCGTGGCGAGGCGGCCGCCCAGCCCGGCCTGCTCCCCGCGCCTGCCCGCTTCAGGGTTGGCGGAGGAGCGGTCAGAAGCCGACGACGAAGGCGCGCGCCGCTCCGCCCTGCCCCGCCGGCCGGGCAGCAAGGACGACGACGACGACGCGGCCCCGCGCCCGCCGCGGGCCGTGCCCGCCGCCGGCGCAGCCGCGACGTGCATTCCGGGAGTGAAGGTCCCCCGCTCCGCCGCCCCGGCCACGTCGACGGCGGGGCCGTGCCACACCGACGCGCGCCACCAGAGCAGCGACGACGTCGGCAGCGGCCCGGGCGGGTCCGCCGCCCACCGCCCCGCGGCCGTCGTGGGGACCTCGCCCGGCCCCGTGACCGCCAGATCGGCGCCCCATCGCTCCGCGAGCACCTCTCGGGAGGGGACGGCCATCGCGAGGCGGACCACTTTGCCCCCCCCGCCGCCTGCCCCCACGCCCTGCGCGGGGGACGCCGCGTCCCTCACCGCATCCAGAAGCTCCTCCTCCGTGTGCACGACGTACTCCCCCGCGGGCCCGCCACGGGCGGACCGCCAGTGGGGGCCCAGCCACGCGGCGCCCTCCTCCTCGTCGGCCTCGCCGCCCCCGAGCCCCCGGGCCGCCCGCTCCGCCCTCCGCAGCTCCCTCAGGTCGCGCCGCGGGCACGCGATGGGCAGAGCCAGCTCCTCCGCCACCGCCGCGACACGCTTCCGGATGAGCTCTGACCAGGCGGCGATGCGGCGGCGGGCGGGGGCGTGAGGCTCGCAGAGCTGCGGGACGAGGCCGCGGGACGCCAGGGCCGACGCCGGGCCGACGCCCTCGTGCGCCCATCGGCCCCGGGCGGGGCTTCCCCCGGCGGCGGCGGCGCCCCCCGACGCGGCGAGGCACAGCGAGCCAAAGGCCGGGAGCGGCCGGGGCTCCGCCGGCGCCGACGGCTCGATGTCCACCAGGACCATGCCGGACCCGCCGGCGGCTGCGGCCGGGCCGTCGGTCCGGGCCATCGCCGAGAGGACGTCGCTCGGGGGCAGGCACGCCGTCGGGAGCGTGCGGGGCGCTATGCTCGCGGCGCGGCCGGGCGAGCCCGAGGCCCGACCAGCATCGGCGCCGCGGCGCAACGCGGGCGACGGAAACGCGTACCGGTGGGCGGCGCGGACGGACTCGCCCATGGCCGAGGCGGTCACCGCGTCGCGCAGCGCCAGCCCCGCCCCTCCGGATCCCTTCGCGCGCTGGGCGGCCAGGCCGCGCACGGGAGGCGAGCGCAGGATGGCGACGTGGAGCGACCGCTCCGCGGGCGAGCGCCGCCGCTCGGACGACGCGCGCGGCGGCGTTTGAGCTGGTGCGGCGACGGCCGGAGCCCGAGCCGCCGCCCCCCTGGGCTGCGGTACCGGGACCGAGATTGGGGATCCGTCAATCACGCCCGACCCGACGCCGGCAACGCTGCGAAGCGCCGGCGGTGCCCTCGAGGGCTGCCTGGTGGCTGCAACGGCGGCCATGGCCGCGCCCCGGGGGACTGAGGCTGTCGAGTCGCGGCGGGCGCAGCCGCTGCAATCTGACGCGTTCGCCGGCTCGCGACGGCGCGCGTTGGCGAGTGTTGCCGGCTGACCGCCGGGCGAGCTGCGCAGCCGTGTCAGAGCCGCCCGTCTGCACACGCCCCGCCCGCGGGACGGAGCTCTCACTCCGCACACCAAGGGCGCGCAGAGGCCCGATTCGGCTCGAAACAACACACCGAGGCGCCGCAGGTGCTCAGCCGGGCGCGTCCAGCGGACCGAATGGACAATGGCGACCAGAAAGGCGGAAAGCGCCGCCGCCGGAGGATCCGCCGGGACCTTCTCGCCGCGTCCTCGGACGGGAGCATCACCCCCGTAGCAGTTGCGGGCGGCACGCCGGCAGCAACGACGGCGACGGAGCCGGCCGATGCGGCCAGCCAACCAAACGCCGCAGCCCCGACCCCCGCCCCTGCCGAGGCGGCTGATGCCGGCAATGGATCAACGGGTCCGCCACCGGACAGGGTCGGCGGGCTGCCGTCGCCAGGAACCGACGGAGCGGACGTGCGAGCGGAACGCCCTCTCGGCGCTTCCTCGACCGACGCAGGCGTGGACGCAGCGCCCGCGCCCGGCGCTCAAGAGGCAGCGTCGCCTGTAAGCCACCCCGCAGTGCGGCTGGCGGAGCCTCCCAGCCGAGCGGTCGGCATCGCCCCGGCCCCGGCAAGCTTGGCTCGGCCGGCGCCCACGGCCCGGGGTTCGCCGCAGGAGCGTGTGCCTTCCCAAGCGGGGGCGTCCACCGCACGCGATGCCCCGGCCGGCCCGTCCGTGGCAGTCGCTGGTGCCGGGCCGGGCCGGGCCGCGGCCACCAGCGAGCGGCCTTTGCGGCCGGCACCGACCGAGCGGCCGGCTGCGCCCCCCGGGTCCCCGCACCGCCGCAACGCCGCTCCTCCGACCGGAGCGCAGAGCAATGCGCGGCAACAGATCTCCGACGCCGAGCAGCCCCGCGGGGCCGTGCCTGCGCCCCGGAGGCAGGCCGTCGCCGCGCCGGCGTGGGCCCCCGGTCCCGCCGCCACGGCCGCGGCGCCGCCCGCGATGTTCGGCCTGCGGCCGGTCGCGTCGTCGCCGGAGCGGGCCCCGGGCCTGGTGAGGCCGCACCTTAGCTCGTGGGTCCTCGCCGGCTCGGCGCCCGATTTCGACCGCACCCGTCGGGGCAGGGCGCTCGTCGGCGTGGGGCCGGGCGGCGGCGGTGCCGGGAGGGGGCGTGCCGCCGCCGCCGCCGGGGGCGAGCTGCAGCGGCTGGCAGCGCGGCTCGGGGTCCCCGGGGTCAGCGAGCGGGCGGCGGCGCTGCAGCGGGCTCGTGGCGACAGGCCGTGGCTGGCTCTGCCGAAGGAGGGGAGGGACGTCGCCGCGGAGGCAAGGGCTCTGCTCTCGTCCCTCCGGGAGGAGCGCGTCGCGACGCGGGCACTTGCAGACCGGACGATGCGGGCGCTGCGGAAGCGAGAGCGGGAGCCCGGATCGGAGGAGGACGCGGCGGCGAAGCGACGGCCCGTGGCGTGAGGCGAGCCGGCGAGCGCCGCAACATGGCACGGCGAAGCGACTGCACCGGCGCACACGATCGTTTGAAGCGCATTCCAGTGCAGGTTTAGATCGCAGTACCGCGTGGGGCGAGGGCGAGTGACGGGCGGGCCGCGCGCTTGAGTCATGCATGCTGGTTGTGGCTGGGCGTCACGGGGTCGGGTTCAGGCCTCGGCGGCGGCCGAGGACGAGGCGGACGCGGGCGCGGCGGGGCCGTCGGCCGCCGCGGCGGGCGCGGCGTCGTCCTCGAGAGCCGGCTCCCCGGCGGCGATGGCTGCCTGGCGGGACTTGAGCTCGCGGATCTGCGCGAACCAGGGGTGCGCCATGGCCTCGCGGGCGGTGAGGCGGTCCTGGTGGTCGTAGCGGAGGAGGTTGTCGATGAAGTCGATGGCCTCGTCGGTGACGAGGTGCGCGTTGTCGTCCTGGACGAACTTGGACCACGCCTTGCGCGGGTGCTTGCCGATGAGGCCGTCGAAGTGGGGGTCGAGCTCGAGGTCGTACTTGTCGAGGTAGGCGACGAGGTCGTCGGTGCCGAGGACCTTTGCGATCTTGACCAGCTGGTCGTAGTTGTCGTGGCCGTGGAAGAAGGGCTCCTTGCGGAAGACCATGCCGGCGACCATGCAGCCGAGGGACCACATGTCGAGGGAGTAGTCGTAGTCCTGCAGGTCCACCAGCAGCTCGGGGCCCTTGAAGTAGCGCGAGGCCACGCGGACGTTGTACTCGCGGCCCGGGTGGTAGAACTCGGCCAGGCCCCAGTCGATGAGGCGGAGCTTGCGCTGGGAGTGGTCGATGGCGACGTTGTGGGGCTTGATGTCGCGGTGCATGATGCCGTTGGCGTGGCAGTAGTCGAGGGCGATGAGGAGCTCGAAGATGTAGTAGCGGATGTCCATGTCGCTGAGGGTGGGGTAGAGCACCTTGAAGTCGGTGTTGTTGACGTGCTCGAAGATGAGGCAGGGCGTCTTGGAGTGCGGGTCCCTGACCACGTCGAGGAGCTTGATGATGTTGGGCCCGCCGCAGAGGTTCTGCAGGATCTTGATCTCGCGCTTGATCTTCTTCTTCTTCACCGGCTTGAGGATCTTCACCACGCACCGCTGCTGGTTCACCACGTTGATGCCGTCGAACACCTCCGAGTACTTGCCCCGGCCGATCTTGCGCACCACCTCGTAGTTCTCCTGGTCACCCCACGTCACCGTCAGGTTCTCGTAGTCCCAGTACTCGCGGGGCCGGCGGACGTTCACGTCGGCGTACACGCGGGCGCGGCTCATCCCGAGGCTCGTCCACACGTAGTGGTGGGGGGCCTCCGAAGGGTCAGGGAAGGGCGCCGACGGGGCCGGCGGGACGGTCGCGGGCGACGACGACTCGCGCGCCTGCTTGAGGAGCTTGTGGCGCTGCGCCGCGCGGGCCTTGGCCGCGGACGAGAGGTTCTGCTGCGACGGGTCGGCCGAGTGCGGCCGGCGCAGGGGCTTGGTCGAGAGGCTGGCAGCTGCCGCCTCAAAGGACTCGCGGGCCGCGTCCCTCGCAACGTCGGCGGCGAGAGTCGAAGCCGGGCGTGCCCAGTCACGTGCTGCCGCCTGAACGGCGCGCGAAACGGACCGGAGCGCGCGTGCCGTGTTAGTTTGGCCGAGGACCGCTCCCGGCTGTCGTCGCCGCTGCGGGGACGCGCCGAGGGGAGCGCGGAGGGCACACCGTCGAGCACAGACAAGCGCGAAGCGGCAGCGAGCGTAACGTGCCAAGGTCCGGGCGGCTGGCGGGCGGGCGCGCGCGCCGCCTGGCGGTGGGCGGGCGTTGGCGGAGCAGGCAAACGCGTGCAGGTTAAAACCAGCGGCCCGCCCCCGCCACCCCCAGCCTGACCGCGCCTCCCGGCCAAGCGGCGCCGGAACATTCTGGTGCTGCGTCACAGCCCCGTACGCGCCGTCGGCCGCGGCCTGGGGCTGGCGTCCCGGCGCGCACACGCGTCGAGCAGGCGCAGGCCACGACGAAGGCCGCGGGCCCGCTCGCTGCGTCGCGCGGCGCCCGCGGCCCGCGCTCGGGCGGGACGTTCGCAAGGGCACGCGCGCGAAGCAGCTCACGTGAGGGTTGCCTGGGGCTGGCTAGCAGGGGAGTGCGGGGGGCACGCCGACGGCCCGAAATCTGTGTGGGCAGAGCTTCCGGGCGCTCCGGCAGGAAGCCCGGCTTGTTGACGTTGATGCGCGCGAAAGCCCGGGACGCACGGCATGGGTGAAATATTCCGGGCTGCTTGAGCCGCCGTGCCGGATGGGGGGTTCGGAGGAGGTCCTCACGTGCGCGCGAGGGTGCCTGTGTCAGGTGTTGCGAGGCCGGCACCGGCGCACCAACGCGCACACACGGCCGAAACCAAGCCTTGCCAGGACCACCACCACGAGCACCGCGTTGACACCGAGGGCGGCGAACCATGCAGTCGCGGACGACAGGATCAGGACGGTCAGCACCACTCCGAGTTTCGGCAGGGACACGGCGAGGACGCCCCACCAGCCGCCAGGGATGACGAACCTCGGCGGGGAGCCGTCGGGCTGCGCGGGCGGCGGGCCCATGCGCCTCAGCTGCACGAAGGCGGTGAACTCGAAGAGCAGGCGGATGCACGCCATCAGGCCGGTGATCTGCAGCAGCAGGTCGAAGTCCAGGAAGAGGGCCAGGCCCAGGGCGCTCAGGGACTGCAGCACCAGGGCGGATGCCGGGGTGCCGAAGCGCCGCCACTTCCACCCCACCCACTCGGGCAGCAGCTGCGGCGACACCGCGTGCACCACGGCCTTTGGAGCGTCCGGCGCCGGCGCCCCGCCGCCGGCCGGCCCGGCCGCGCTCCCGGACCTCGTGTCGGACGGCGCGAGCAGGGGCGCCGCCGACGGCACGGCCGTGACCGCTGTGCGAGCGATGCTCTGAGGCCCCGCCTTGTGCCACGTCGGCCTCGCCCACGCCGCCGCGGACCGGGCGACGGACTTGGGGCCCATGAGGCGCTCGGTGTCGGACCAGACGAAGGGCGCCGCCGCCCCCGCGATGCCGGGGAGCGCCGCCATCTCCTCCTTGAGCTCGTCCACCTCGTCCGGCCGGGGCAGCGACTGCGTCTCCATCGCCTCGTCCTCCTCCTCCGTCGCCCCCTCGCCGCCGTCCTCCGCCTCGTCCAGAGCGGGGAGCGACTGCGTCTCCATCGCCGCCTGCCGCCGCTCCTCCTCCGCCTCCCCCGCACTCCCCTCAGACATGGCGAGCGCCCCCTCCGTGGCCCGGGGGCCGAAGCCCGTCGTACCCAGCAGGTCCGGCGACTCCGGGGGCGTCGGAACGGCCCCCTCCGCCCCGGCCTCCTCGTCCAGCAGCGCGCCCGACATCTCCACGCGCACCGCCGCCGGGCCCCCGACGCTCTGCCCGCTCCGCTCCAGAACCAGGCCCCCGATCGACCCGGCGGCAGAGCCGTAGTCGGCAAGGTTGAGGACGCCCGTCGGGGTCCGCGGCGAGGCGGCGGCGAGCCCCTCCTCCTCCGCGGTGGCGGCCGCCCCGCCGCCGCCCTCGTCCCCCGCTGCCATGGCCCACAGAGCCCTGGACGTCGCTGCGAGCGTGGCGCAGAGCAGGCCGAAGTTGGCCAGCACCGCCGCGCCGGCGACCCAGTCCCCGACCCACGTGGCCGCGTCCCGCGCGAAGCGGACGAGGCAGCCGTCGGTCCACGTGGACAGGTCCGGGTGCAGCGCCGCGCCGGTGATGAGCGGCAGCGCGTACACCGTGGCCACCATGACGACGGCGAGCAGGCTGCCGAAGCAGTACGTGCGGCCGGGGCGCTCCACGCTGCCCGCCACCGCGCCCAGGGCGTCCCACCCCGTGAAGCTCCAGAGCGTGGCGGGGAGCCACAGGGACCAGACGACGCCGGCGAGGCCGCCCGGGGGCAGCGCGACGATGTTCTCGGACCCGTCCACGACCCGCGGCCACAGCATGACGAGGGCCACGGCGAAGGGCGCCACCACCGCAACGAGCATCACGGCGGCGACTCGTGAGAGGACGTCCAGGCCCACGAGGTTCAGGCTCAGCGCCATGCAGACCACGGCGACCTGCGGGCGGCGGCGAGAGGGAACGGGGGAGGTCGCGGGGACGACGGGAGGGATGCTCTGACGCGCACTCCCGCGCAGCGAGACCCCCGCGCGGCGACCCGGGCAAGCCCCCGGCCCCGCCCCTCCCGCGCCGAGAAGTCGCGGACCGTGGGCGGGCTCACCTTGATGGACGCGACGACGGCGGGCCCCAGGCCGTGGTCGATGAAGGCGGAACCCTCGGCCATGTACTCCGCCACCAGCGTCGGGTAGATGGCGAGCTCGACAGTGGACGCCACCACCCCGTTGACGCCCGCAACGAGGGCGGCCGGCTCGCCGAAGGCCGTCGCCACCCAGACCACGAAGCCCCCGTCCTCCGGGAAGCGCGACGCCAGCTCGGCCGTCATGGCCACCTGGGGCAGCGCCCACAGGAACGGGAGCACCGCGTAGCTGATCAGCGAGAGCAGCGGCCCTCCGGAGATGACCTGTGCCTCGAGCCCAAACGGGCCGCCGCACACGGCAAAGAACGCAACCAGCGCAAACCCGAGCACGCCTAGCTTGGCGGGACGCTTGGAGCTAGATTCCGCGCCGCTGCATGGCCATCGCATACCTGGTGGGAGTGGGACGACTGGTGCGTGACGATTGTCCGGCCGGCAGTGCTCTCGCGCGCGGAGGGGCAGGAGCTGCGGGCGAATCGGACGGCCATCGGCTCACTGCAGCCGGCGCTGACGAGTTTGCGCTGTCGTTTCGGGCTCACGCATACGGGCCCCGCGGCACGCGAGAAGGACGGGCGCGTCAGTTCCCCGTCTTGCGCACGGCAATGACGATGATCATGGCGATGATGAGCAGCATGAGCAAGCCGATGCACCACATCGGGCGGGCGGACTTTTGGTACTTTTCCGCCGTCTGCAGGTGCTTGACGCCGTCCTTGACCGTGTCCAGGGTCATGTCCACGTTGTGGTCGATGCGGTCGAGCAGCGTGCCCTGGTCCACCACGAGCACGTTGAGCTCCTTGAAAATCTCGGCAAGCTCCTCGATCGACCGCGCGATGTGCATGATCTCCTCGTCCCGCTCCTGCACCGACGTGTTGGAGGACGCCAGCGCCTCCACCTGCTCGTCCGTCAGCCCCTGCGAGGAAATGGGGGGGGGGCGCGAATCACGGCAGGCACGCGATGGCGCCAAGCGGGACGGTCCCCCTTCCCCCCCCGCGAGGGGCACCCCGAGAGCCGGCCGCCAGGGGCGCGCCGCGAACCACTCACCGTGTCAACGTCATCGGCGTCGGCCGCGCCGCCGCCCGCCGCGCCAGGCCCGAGCAAGGACCCAAACGACGACGCCGTCTTGCGCTTGTTCACCTCGGCCATGTACCGCCGCTGCGCCTTGCGGAAGGTCATGGACTTCTGCTGCAGGCGCGTGGCCACTGCCCGCTGGATGTTCGTCTGGATGCTGGCGGCCGCGGACTTGCGGTCGCCCACCGTCTCGAGCGGGGACATCGCCTTGAGCCGCCGCCCCGCGCGGCTGAACTGCGCCGTCAGCTCCCTGGTCAGCGCGTCCACCCGCATCTCCAGGTCGGACGTGTCGCCGATCGTGGCCTTCATCCGCTCCTCGTGCAGCCCCTTGAGCGTCTCCACTGCGCGGCAGGCGTCAGGGGCGGCGCGACCGTTGCGAGCGCGCACGCACGGCCCCACACACGGTGTGGACGTGACGGCGGGGCCGGCCCCGCCGCGGCGCAGGAACAGGCGCGGAATGCCTCACTGTTTCTGTCGATCTCCTCCACGGCCTCGTTGATGGCCTGGACCTCGTGCACGTACGCCGGCTCGTCGCCCACAAGCGCCGACGTGTCGTACGCGGGGGCGGCGGGCCCCGGGCCGGCCGTGCGGACGGCTGCGCTGCGCGCACGCCTGAACCTGGCGGTCAAGTTGCGCGTTGCCATGGTTCCTGCTGGCGAGGGCGGCGGCGCTTCGGCGTCCGGGCTCGGCTCGTGCTAGCGGCAGAACTGCGCGTGCGCTGATCCCGCGCGAAGCCGCGGTCGTCGGCGCTCGGTGCCGCCGTTGTGGCGGACTCCCCCCGGCGGAATCCGGGCGCGGGGCACCCGGCCTGCTGCTGGCCGGGCGATGATGTCATCCGGCCTTGCGGCTCTGCGCGGGGTCTTCCCGCCCCCTGCGCGACCAGGAGCGGCATGCGGCGCGAGGTGCACTGCGGGACGATGGCCTCCGGTCGTGCGGAGGACGACAGATGGCTGACACCGGCCCCGGTCGGCATGACGCTGTCCGTATACCACCCCGAGGAGGTGGCCCGGCTCGCGGCCGTGGAGATCACCTCGCCCATCACCTTTGACAGCCTCAGCAACGCGGTTCGCGGGTGAGTCTTGCGCGCGCAGCGGCGGGCGGCTCCGCGCCCAGGCGCGCGGCAGTCGCGGCGGCTGGCCCTTCCCGGCGCGACGAGGCGCCAGCACGGCCCCCTCCCGCTCGGCACCGCTGGCGGCTCGCGCGCCGTGATTGGTGCGCGGCGCACCTCTCGGGCGGGCGTCCCTGAGGCGGTCCAGAAGGCCTTCCGGTCGCCGGGCGGCCTCTCGGCGGCTCTTCGTCCGCCGCCACGCGCGCCAGCGACCGTCCCGCGCCGTCGCTTCCGCCCGCCGCGCCTCCGCAGCGGCCTTTACGACGACCGCATGGGCCCCATGGACCACGGGCCCGAGTGCCGCACCTGCGGGCTCACGTCCGACTCTTGCCCGGGCCACATGGGCATCCTCCGCCTGCCCGGGCCGGTGTACCACCCGCTGTTCTTTCCGTTCCTGTACACGCTGCTGCGCTCCAAGTGCTTCTGCTGCCACGAGTTCCGGGCGCCGCGGTCGACCGCGAGGATGCTGCGCGTCCAGCTCCTGCTCCTCGACTGCGGCGACGCCCCGCGGGCACTCCGCTTCCACACCGAGGTGCAGGCCGAGGGCCGCCCCACGTCGGACGACGAGCCGACGGCGTCGCGCGTGGACCGGCAGACCCGCCTGATCGAGTCGGTCGAGTCCCGGTGCGTCGCCAGGCTCGCCTCCGCCGCCCGCAAGGCCCACCGCGCCGCCGGCCTCGCCTCCAGCGCCCGCGCCGACGGCACGTCGTCCCCTCTCGTGGCCAAGCGCTTCTACGCGGCCCCGCTCGCGGGCGCGCGCTCCCCCCACGTCAGGCAGGCCCGCGCCCAGCTCGTGAGCGACTTCCTCAAGTCCCAGCCCGACAAGTGCGGCAACTGTGGGGCGCCCCACGTCAGGCTCCGCAAGGACGGCACCTCCCGCATCTTCCTCCGCCCTCTGCCGCCCAAGGCCGCCGCAGTCATGCAGCGCCTCGGCCTCGGCTTCGAGACGGCCGTCCACGACGACGGCGAGACGGGGAGCACTCCCGCCTCGGGGCCCGACGGCACCTCCGCCGCCCTCGCCCTCTTCCCGGAGCTGGCGACGGGCGTGCCGGCGGCCGAGGGCGCGGGGGACCGCCTCCTCGCCCCCACAGAGGTCCGCGCCCAGGTGGCGGCCCTCTGGCGCCGGCAGACGTCCCTCTGCGGCGACATCTGGTCCCCCACCGTCTCCCCGCGCCTCGCCAGGCACCCCACGGGGTGGGAGGCCTGCTTCCTCGACGCCCTCCCCGTGGCGCCCAACCGCTTCCGGCCCCCGACCGTGCTCGGCGAGCTCAAGTTCGAGCACCCGCAGACCACGGTCCTGGCCAAGGTCGTCGGCCTCGCGCAGCGGTACCGCATCCTCCAGCAGGGGCGGGACCCGACGGAGGAGGCGCGGGCCGCCATTGACCGGCAGCGCCGGGCGGAGCAGGACACGCGCAAGAAGCAGCGAGCGGTGGCAAAGGGCCGCGCCGCCGCCGCCTCCTCCTCGTCGGAGGAGGCCAAGGAGGGCGAGGAGGCCAAGGAGGCCGAGGGGGAGGAGCCGGCCGGGGCCCTCGCCGGCGACCTCGACGAGGACGTGGAGGACGAGGACGAGGAGGACGAGGACGCCATCGAGGACGAGGAGCAGGTCGGCGGCACGACGGTCGCCGCGACCCGCGGCCCCGTGGACATGGGTCGGCTGCTGCAGACGTGGCAGCAGATGACGGAGGCGATCCAGGGGTACATGGACTCGAACCGCGCGCGGGAGCGGGACGCCCCCGCGGGCCTGCGGCAGCTCCTGGAGAAGAAGGAGGGTCTCTTCCGCAAGCACATGATGGGCAAGCGCGTCAACTTCGCCGCCCGCTCCGTCATCTCCCCGGACCCCTTCATCCGCACCGACCAGATCGGCGTCCCCGTCCGCTTCGCCCGCCGCCTCTCCTTCCCCCAGGCCGTCGCCTCCTTCAACGCCGCGCACCTCGCCGCCCTCGTCGAGAACGGGCCCGACGTCTACCCCGGCGCCCTCGCCGTGGAGGGTGCCGGCGGCCGCATCCTCGACCTCGCGGTCATGTCCCCCGAGCAGCGCCGGGCCATCGCGCGGACCCTGACCGCCCCCGAGGAGGCCGACGCAGCCGCCGCCGCCGCGTCCTCCGTCGCCCTCCTCGCCGACGGCTCCGCCCCGCCCCGCGGCCCCGCCCGCCCCAAGCGCGTCTACCGGCACCTCCTCGACGGCGACATGGTACTCATGAACCGCCAGCCGACCCTCCACAAGCCCTCCATCATGGCCCACCGGGTCCGCGTCCTCCGCTCCGCCGCGCAGCAGACCCTCAGGATGCACTACGCCAACTGCAAGACCTACAATGCCGACTTTGACGGCGACGAGATGAACATGCACCTGCCCCAGGACCACCTGGCCCGCGCCGAGGCCGCGGAGATCGCCTCCACCCCGCACCAGTACGTCGTGCCCACCACCGGCCAGCCCATCCGCGGCCTCATCCAGGACCACGTCGCCGTGGGCACGCTCCTCACCCGCCGCGACTGCCTCCTCGACCGCGACACCTACACGCAGCTCGTGTGGGAGGCCGTCGCCGCCCTCCCGGGCGTCGGCGAGACGGGAACCACCGCCGCCGCGCCCCCGGGCGCCGACGCCGCCGACGCCGGGCTCCGCCAGCAGACCGCGGCCACCGCCGCCGTGTCGGGCGCCGACGCCGCCGCGCGCATCCACGGCTACCGCCCCGGCGCCCCCACCCGGGACGTCCCCATGCCCCAGCCCGCGATCCTGCTCCCCAGGAAGCGCGGCGGCGCCCGCCTCTGGACCGGCAAGCAGGTGGTCAGCACCCTCTTCACCGCGCTCCTCGGGCCCTCGGCCAACTTCTCCGTCACCGCCAAGGCGAAGCTCGGCGCCCGCTCCTGGTGCGCGCGCGGCTTCTCCCCGCTCAAGGGTGTCCCCGGCGACGAGCGCGTCGTCGTCCGCCGCTCCGAGCTCTGCACCGGCGTCCTCGACAAGGCCTCCCTCGGCAACGCCTCCTACGGCGTCGTCCACTGCGTCTACGAGCTCTACGGCCCGCAGGCCGCCGCCTCCCTGCTCTCCGCCCTCGGCCGCCTCCTCACCGCCATGCTCCGGCGCTCCTCCATCAGCTGCGGCCTCGCCGACCTCGTCCTCACGCCCGAGGCCGACCGCGCCCGCGTCGCCCGCATCCGGCGCACCTACCACGAGGGAGCGAGGGCCTCGGCGGCCTTTGCGGCCGCGGGCGACTCGCTCGGGCCCGACGGGGAGGAGGCCGCGCTCGCCGCCGCCGCCGCCCCCGGCCCCTCCTGGCTCTCGCCGCCCTCCCTCTCCCTCTCCGCCACCCGGACCGCCCGCGTGGCCCTCCGCGACCGCCTCCGCGGCGGCGAGGCCCGCGACCCGTCGGCCGCCAACCGCCTCGGGGCGGAGCTCGACGGCGCCGCCAAGTCCGCCGTGGCCCGCGGGCACGGCGAGGCCATCCGCACGTGCCTCCCCGACGGCCTCCAGCGCTCCTTCCCCACAAACTTCTTCAGCCTCATGGTCGACTCGGGCGCCAAGGGCTCCCTCGTCAACCACGCCATGATCGCCTGCGGCCTCGGCCAGCAGGTCCTCGAGGGCCGCCGCGTCCCCTCCATGGTCTCCGGCCGCACCCTCCCCAGCTTCCCGCCCTACGACCCGTCCCCGCGCGCCGGCGGGTACGTCGCCGACCGCTTCCTCACCGGCCTGCGGCCGCAGGAGTACTACTTCCACTGCATGAGCGGCCGCGAGGGCCTCGTGGACACGGCCGTCAAGACCAGCCGCAGCGGCTACCTGCAGCGCTGCCTGGTCAAGCACCTGGAGGAGCTCACCGTGGGGTACGACCACTCGGTGCGCGACTCGGAGGGCTGCGTCGTCCAGTTCCTCTACGGCGAGGACGGCATCGACGTCACCCGCTGCGCCTTCCTCGGCGGCACCGACTCCCAGCTCGGCGCCCTCGCCAACAACTGCGACGCCCTCTCCGCCAAGCTCGTCAGGCCCGGGGAGGTGCAGCCGGAGGCGGACATTGCCGCCAAGGCGGACTCGGACCGCTGCAACGACCTCGCCCTCGCAGCCACCAGGGCGCGGGCCGACGCCGCGAGCCTCGCCGCCGACGCCGCCGCGCGACGCCGCCGCCGCGACGCCGGCGACGCCGCCGCCCAGCCCCTGCCCGCCGACGTCGTCCGCGCCTACGCCGCCGCCACCGCGGCCTGCATCAGCCCGGGGGCCGTGGTGGAGGTGCTGCGACCCTCCATCTCGGCCGAAGACCCCGCCGGCGTCACCTGGCGCGGCCCCGCCGAGGCCAGCGGCGTCTGGGTCCGCGCCCGCATCGTCAAGGTCCGCCTCCACAAGAGGGACCCCTTCGCCCCCACCGAGGCCCAGGACCCGGCCGCCGCCGCCGCCGCGGCCGCCGCCGCCAGGGTCTCCGGCCTCCTCGACCTCCACATGCCCCCGACCAACCCGTCCGCCCTCGCCGCCAGCGACCTCGCCCACCTCAGCAAGCACGGCGGCGTCTTCCTCGCCAAGAAGGTCGCCCTCGTCGACCCGTGGCGCGGCCCCGTGGTGCGCCCCGTCGTCGACGACCCCAAGCTCTCCTTTGCCTCCCCCTCCACCACCCCCGGGCTCGTCTCCGAGCGCATGCACTCGCGCGTCGCAGACTTTGTCCGCGCCGACGCCCAGGGCCTCTTCGCCGAGTCGGGGGGCACCACCGCCGCCGGCGTCACCGGCGCCGCCTTCACCGCCCTCGTCCAGCGCAAGGTCCAGCGCGCCCTCGCCGACCCGGGGGAGCCCGTCGGCGTCCTCGCCGCCCAGTCCGTCGGCGAGCCGTCCACGCAGATGACACTCAACACCTTCCACCTCGCCGGCGGCGGCGGCGTCAACGTCACCCTCGGCATCCCCCGCCTCCGCGAGATCGTCATGACCGCCTCCCAGTCCATCAAGACGCCCGCCATGACCCTCCCGCTCCTCGGCGCCGCCGGCCTCCCCGGCGGCGCGGCGGGGCCCGCGGCGGAGAAGGCCGCCCGCGAGCTCGCCGCCCGCCTCGACATGGTCACGCTCGGAGCCCTTCTCGACGTGGGGCGCAAGGACGGCGGCGTCCTGGTCCGCGAGCGCCTCCGCCCCGAGCTCGTGGCCGACTGGGCCCCCGGGTCGGACCGCCCCGTCCCCCCCGGCTCCTCCTGGGTCCGGGAGTACTCGGTCAGGCTCGTCCTCGCGCCCCCCGCGGCCATCCGAAAGGAGTTCGGACTCTCCTTCGACGAGGTCGCGGCCGCCGCGGGCCGCCAGTTCGTCCCTAGCCTCCTCGGCGCCATCGCGCGCGACCTGAGGAGGGCGGGCGAGGGCGCGGGCCTCGCCGAGGCGCGCCGCCTGTCCAAGTCGAGCGCGAAGAAGGGCCCGGCCGAGGACGGGGGCGCGCCCTCGTCGGGCGCCGGGGCGAGGGCCGGCGCCGCGGCGCGCGCGGGTCACGAGGAGGCCGACGAGGACGCGGAGGAGGACGCGGCGGAGGAGGAGGAGCAGGCCGACGACGGCACGCTCAAGGTGGGCCGGCGCAGCGAGATGGAGGGGTACGAGGACGACGACGAGGACGGGGAGGGGGAGGCGGACGACGAGGACGAGGCCGACCAGTCGGAGGACGACGACGACGAGGACGACGGGTCCGGGAAGCAGGGTGCCGCCGGCAAGGGCGGCGACGACTCGAGCGACGACGACGGCCACGCCGCGGCAGCGGGCCGCGGCGCCGTGTCCGCCGCGTCGGGCGCGGTGCGCGGCGCGGCTGCCGCCGCCCCCGTGGTCGCGCGCCGCGTGGGCGGGGACCTCGGTCTCTCCTTCGCCGTCCCCGATAGCGTCGAGGGCAACCCCCGCTTCGTTTCGCTGCGCGGCTCCCCGTCCCGGGGCGTCCTCGAGGTCAAGCTGGCCTTCCCCGCGCCCGCCCGCAAGGTGCTCATGCTCGGCGCGGCCGAGGCGGCGGCACGTGATGCCGTCGTCCGCCGCACCGCCGGCGTCAACCGCGCCGTGGCAGCCAAGGCGCGCCTCGCCGAGGGCGAGCCGGAGGAGTGGACCGTGCAGACGGAGGGCGTGAACCTGCAGGCCGCCTTCACGCACGCCGCGGGGCACCCGGCGTGGTCGGACGCCGCGGCGTGGGCCGTGGAGGACGGGACCGCGGCGGCCGCGGCGGCCAGCGGCGCCTTTGACGGGCCTCGCGTCCGCACGAACGACATCGGCGCCATCCTCCACACCTACGGCGTGGAGGCGTGCCGCGCGGCCGTGGTGCGCGAGGTCAAGGCGGTCTTCGGCGTCTACGGCATCGCCGTGGACCCGCGCCACCTCGGCCTCATCGCCGACTACATGACCCACGAGGGCGGGTACCGCGCTCTCAACCGCCTTGGCATGGGCTCCGGCGCGTCGCCGCTGCTCAAGGCCTCGTTCGAGATGACCGGCAAGTTCCTCACTGACGCCGCCATGCTCGGCCAGACGGACGACATGCGCGGCGCCTCGGCCCGCATCATCACGGGCACCGTGGTCCGCGGGGGCACCGGAGCCTTCTCCCTGCACAGCCAGGTCCGCCTGTGAGCCCGGCGGGGTGTTTCCCAGAGTGTGCGTCGTTTCTCGTCCGAAAGCTCTGTGCCGCAAGCTGGCGACGCCGCCCTTGCACACGAGCACTCGCTGCCACCACAGCCGGAGGAAGCCGCGCGCTCGCACCCCGCAACCTCCTCATCTTCTGACCGGGACAGCCGAAGCAATGGCCGCTCGAGGAAGGCGCAAGGGCGGCCGCAAGGAGCGCGCCGCCGCAGCGGCATACGAGGCCAAAGCCGAGGCTATGGACGACGCGCGGCACTCTATGGAGCCCGCCTCCCTGGCCGAGTCGCTGGGCAACGAGAGCGCCAAGGTCCGGCTGACGGCGCTCCGGCGACTTTGCCCGTGCAAGTTGCGCGGCGCAAGCGTGCGCGACGAGTTTGTCATCGTGTGGAACGCCATCTTTGACCTTGTGGGGGATGAGGACGACGACGTGCGGTCGCAGGTGAGGCGCCGAGGCTGGCCGGCAGCGGAACCGTGAATTCCGGCGCCCGCCCTGCAGCGCCGAGCAAAGCATGGCCCGCCCCCGCCTCGCCATGAGGCTGTCATGGATTGCTACACTGCTAGGCACCGCCTGCGGTGCGTGAAGCCCGCCTAACGGCCCATCCTTGTGCTCGCCCTGACGTCACCGCAGGTCCTGCACACCATTTGCGACGGCAGCCCGGCGAGTATGGAGACCAGGGTAGCAGAGGCGCTCGAGGACTTCAACCGGGACTCGAACAAGGCGATCCGGAGGCAGGCGCACAAGGTCCTCGCCTCCTACACCCGCACCGGCAAGTGGAACATCCTCTGAGCTCGCGCAGCCACCAACGCCGCGGTGATCACCAGCACGTGCCGCCCGCGACACACTTGTCACGCACCCGGAAGCGCACAAGCGACATGCATGCAGGCCGGGCCTGGCGGCGGGGGCGGCTTGCCGGCGTGGCCGGTCAAGATCCGGCCGTCTCTCAGAATTTTCCGTCAGCAATTCACAGCGTCCGAGCACTCTTGCCCGCCGAAGCGAACAAAACCTAACAAAATGGACTCCGATGCGGATCTGTGGCACGCCTTTGCCGCTCAGATCGAGGTGGGCGACCCAAGGATCACCTCGGTGCACTTGAGCTCGTACGACGGCTTCCTCTCAGAGGCCGAGCTCAGGGTGCTGACCGCACTGGGCAAAAGCAGAGTCGTCACCGAAGTCGAGACCGGTCACGGCTGGGACGGATCCGAGCTGGAGGCCGCGCTCGTGCACAACCACACGAATCGCGACATCGCTGACGAGCCTGACCATCAAGAACGACGACCAGCTGGGCGCCAGCGCCGGTCCGCTGATGGCCGCGCTCAGCGGCGGCACGCCGCTCCGCAGGATCTACCTCAGCAAGGCCGAGTTGTACAGCCATGGCTTCGAGGCGCTGGGCGAGGCGCTCGAGCGCAACTCCACGCCTTGTGAGCTCGAGCTCTACAACTGCCTTGACGACTCCAAGGAGCTATCGCACACTGCCAGGGCGCTGCACGTGAACTCGACACTCCGCGTCCTCGAGCAGACCCAGTATGACACCACGGTCGAGGGCGAGGCGGAAGAGTTTGAGGCCGCGCTCCGAGTGAACGACACTCTTGAGGATCTCAAGCTTACCGTGCCAACGGGCGACGACGCGGTCACGCTCATCTCAGCGCTAGCGGAGAACCGGGGACTCCGCACGCTGGTGGTGCGGATCGATGACCGGTCCAATGGGTCCAAGGCAGCAGCCGTTGCGGACGCCCCGTTGGCGGCCCTGGCCAGCAACCGGACGCTGGAGTCGCTCGGACCCGGCAGGCCCAGGCTCCGCAAGGCAGCACCGCGCCAAACCGCCACCGAGGCGGCGCTGCAGCGGAACCGCGACATTTGCGAGCGCTGGGCTAGAAGGGGCGGCCTTGTCGCGTGGCGTGCGACGCTGTGGCGCTGAGAGGCGGCGCCGGTACCGCGGCGCGGGTTGTGCTTGCGACGGGCGCGAGTTCTTAATGCTGTTGCCCGCGCACGCCGGGCACACACGCACCGCGCGAGCCCGCCGGAGGCACCGGCACGAGGGCCCCTGCCGCACGCGCCTGTACGAGGCGGTGGTACGGCCGCCCGAGCACGTGGCCCTGGGGCCGCGGGCGTCGGCTCGGTGGTCCTGGTACCGACTGCCGATGCGGCCGTGCTGACCACCAGCTCAGTGGTCCTGGGACCAGCTGATGGACTTGAGGTCGATGCCCTCCTGGACCATGTCCCAGAGGGGCGACATGTCACGCAGGCGCGTGACGTGGCGCACGCAGAGGTCGACGGCCATGTCCACCTCGGCGGCGGTGGTGAAGCGCCCCACGCCGAAGCGGATGCTGGTGTGCGCGAGCTCCTCGTCGACGCCGAGGGCGCGGAGGACGTACGACGGCTCGAGGGAGGCCGAGGTGCACGCGGAGCCGGAGGAGACGGCGATGTTGCGCAGCGCCATGAGGAGGGACTCGCCCTCGACGCACGCGAAGGAGAGGTTGGCACAGCCGGCGTAGCGCTTGGTCTCGTCCTCGTCGCCGTTGAGGCCGACGTGGGAGATGCGGGAGCGGATGCCGTCAATGAGGCGGCGGGAGAGGGCGGCCACGTGGGCCTCGTCGCGCTCGCGCTCCTCCTCCGCCACGCGGCACGCCTCGCCCAGGCCCACCACGAGGGGGTGCGGGAGCGTCCCGGAGCGGAGGCCGCGCTCCTGCCCGCCGCCGGACATCTGCGGCTCGAGCCGGAGGCGCGGCCTGCGGCGCACGTAGAGGGCGCCGACCCCCTTGGGGCCGTAGATCTTGTGGCCGCTGATGGACACGGCGTCGACGCCCAGCTCCTTGACGTCAAAGGGGAGCTTCCCGACCATCTGCGCGGCGTCGGTGTGGAGCTTGGCCCCCGCCTCCTTGGCGATGGCGGCGATGTCGGCGAGCGGCTGGATGGACCCGATCTCGTTGTTCACCGCCATGACGCTGATCAGGGCCGTCTCCCCCGGGCGCACCGCGGCGCGCAGCTCCTCAAGGTCCACCACGCCGTTGGCCTGCACGGGCAGGTACGTGACCTCGAAGCCCTCGGCCTCGAGCCAGCGGCAGCTGTCGAGCACGCACTTGTGCTCGATCTGCGTCGTGATCACGTGGCGCCGCTTCGAGCGGAGGAAGCGGGAGATGCCCTTGACGGCGATGTTGTTGCTCTCCGTCGCGCCGCTGGTGAAGATGATCTCGCGAGGGCTCGCGCCGATCAGCGACGCCACCTGCTCGCGGGCGCGCTCCACCGAGGCCTCGGCCTCCCAACCAAACGAGTGGGTGCGCGAGTGAGGGTTCCCGTACTGCTCCGTGAGGAACGGGAGCATGGCGTCGAGCACGCGCGGGTCCATCGGCGTCGTAGCCTGCATGTCCAGGTACGAGGGGCGCCCCTCCAGGAACTGGCCGCGCACCGAGAACTTGGGCGAGTGAATGGTACCCTTGGACGACGCCTCGAGGTTCTGCGCCACCGTGTCGGGGATGACACCGGACGCGGCGTACCGCTTGTCTGCGCGGGCGGGCGGGAGGACGCTCGGGCCGGGGCTCGCCGTGCATCGCACCTCGACTGCCGGATATCGGTACCATGGAGCCGGTCCGCGCCGGCGGCGGGGCCGCGTGGGCCAAAGGAACCCGGCGTGACGTGGCCTCGATGTCGGGAAGGAAGGCGCGTGCTTGACTACGCCCCGGGCTCGCCGGCCGCCCCGCGCGCCGCGGCTCGTGCCGCCGTTGCGAATGGTGCGTGGATCATCCGTCTCACCGGTGGCCATGGTCTCGAACGTTGTCGTGGTGGTCGGCTCGGCCGACATGAGGCGGACCGAGGCTCCCGCCCGGCCCGAGCGCAAGCCCGCCGTGGCAGCGCGTGCCGCACCGCTTAGCGCGCGTGACGATGCCATCGTGTAGGGACGGTGATGGGCCGCGCTGTCCTCGACAGCGAAGGTGGCCTGCTCGGCTCGGCCGCGGTTGGCCTGGCGCAGAGCGCCGGTGAATCACCGTCGTCATTGCGCTGGTACGGACTGGCGATCCGTGCGCGCGCTCCACACGGTATGAGCAGGCCGCGGCAGCGCCCGAGTGCGTGTGCGGGGCACGCGGTGGCGCCAGAGCAGCTGCGAGGGCGCGGCAGCATTCCCCCGGCGCGCGGGAGCCCGACAGGGGGTTATTGAGCGAGCG
>Ga0136560_1000399_pt1 | contig 21631 bp, 12 predicted proteins | sample AntRauMeHopE1497_FD_104925 | JGI IMG/M metagenome (GOLD analysis project Ga0136560, IMG submission 104925) | Saline lake microbial communities from Rauer Islands, Antarctica - Metagenome Hop E1 #497 | ecosystem: Environmental > Aquatic > Non-marine Saline and Alkaline > Saline | place... | reverse complement strand
TTCAGGGGCTGCTGGCGGCGGCCGAGGCGGCGGCCGAGGCGGCGGCGGCCGAGCACAGGGTCGGCTCAGCGACGGTCGGGGCGGTGTCCGGGGCCATGACGGCGGCCGCTGGCGGCGAGGGCGGGGCGCGGGTGGCCGTGCTTGGGGAGGGGGCGCTCGCCGGCCGCGCCGGGGCCGCGGCCACGGCCGAGGCTCCGGACAGCGTCGCCCGGGCACGGCTCGGCTACCTGCGAAACTCCCTCCTGAAGTACCTCAGCACACCCCACGGCGACTCAGCAGTGAGGAAGCAGCTGGAAGACGCCCTGGTGGCGATGCTAGGCGCGACACCCGCGGAGCGGGCCAACATCGAGCGCGCAAGGCGCGCCTCGGCCGGCATTGCCGGCACCATTTCGTCAATGTTTGCGTGAGACACGTTTTGGCCCGCCCCAAACGGGAAGACTCTGTCCAGGGCGCTCAGCCGAGGCGAGTCGCGCTCGTCGGCCTGCTCTGCAAAATGCCCGCCGTAGGCCGCGGGCCGCCCGCGCCCGCCACAGCACGGCAACGCCGGGTCTTTCCTGCCCCATCGCTGCCTGCCCGACCCAACCACCAATCAGGTCGGCTGCTACCGCCGGGGACTCGCGCCCCAGGTCGTGATGGACAGCTATGCGTCTGACACGATGATGGTGCTGGTGAACGGAGCCTTTTCCGTGCCGGGGTGAGCTTACCGCCCGCTGCGCCGCCACCGTTGACCGACCGAGCGACGCGGCCTGAATACGGTGCCGTGGTGCCCCCGGAACTTTCGCGCGGAATCACCATCTCGCGCCGGGGGCGGGCGGAAACAGGTTTCCTTGCGGCCTTCCCCAGCCGCCTCTTCCCCCGCGCCGGCACCCCTGATCTCCCCTCCCCCCACTGATGGGACATCGTTGCCAGCATCATCTGTCCTGTGTGCGCCCGAGCGCCCAGCCAGCGTCTCCGCCCTCGTTGGCGCCGTGCGGTCCGCAGGCACCTGTGGATGGCGCTCTTGGCCCTTTCGGTGGTGCTCATCTTGTACCGCTGCGTCATGGCCGAGCCCTCGCGAGCGACTGCAAGGCACCTGGTGAAGGGCGTGCTGTTCCCGTACGGCGTCCACTACGACATCGGGCTTCGGTCGTACATGGAGGACCGGCACGTGGTGTCGGCCGGCGTCGCCGGAGACCGCACCCAGACCCTGTACGCGGTGTTTGACGGCCATGGGGGGAGCCACGCGGCAGACTTTTGCGCCCTGCACATGCCGCGCCTGGTCGAGTCAGCCAAGGACCTCCGGGATGATCCCGTGCGAGCGCTGACGGCAGCCTTTGATCTCGCAGACCACGAGGTGAGAGGCGCCGCCCGCGCACAATGATGATGTGCAATCCGTCATGCTGCATCGGCCGTGCGGCTTCCGAAGCGGTCAGCGTGCCTCGCGCGGCCGGCACGGACGACGCGTCCAAACTGTTTCTTCGCCGCCGTTCCGTTTCTCGCAGTTTCTGCACGCGGCCGGGAAGCGCCTCCACCCCTGGGACGACGGGACGACCGCCGTTGCCGCGCTGGTCCGCGGCCTCGACGTGTGGGTGGCCAACGCGGGAGACAGCCGGGCCGTCCTGGTCCGCTCCGACGGGCCTTGCGAGCCGCTGTCGCACGACCACAAGCCGAACCGCCCCGACGAGTGGGAGCGCATCGTGCAGCAGGGTGGCACGGTCACGCACCACGGCGTGTGGCGCGTGCAGGGCGTCCTGGCGGTGAGCCGCGCCATCGGGGACCGCCTCCTCAAGCCCCTCGTGCCCGGCACCCCCGAGGTCATCGCCCACCGCATCGAGGAGGGCGACGCCTTCCTCATCCTCGCCACGGACGGCCTGTGGGACGTGATGTCCAACGAGGAGGCCGCCGCCCGCATCCGCGCCTGCGCGTCCCCGCACGCCGCCGCCACGGCCCTGGTCAGGGAGGCTCTGGTCCGCGGCTCGGCCGACAACGTGACGGCGCTCGTGGTCGACCTCAGGGATGCGGTGAGGCTGGCAGCAGAGGCAGCGGCGCTGGCGCGGGGCCCGGCGGGGCGCTCCGACGTTGTGCCCGCGGGCGACGACGACGACTGGGCGGCGGAGGACTCGCCCCTGGTGAGCAGCGCGGGGGGCCGGGCGGAGCGCAGCGGCGTGGAGTCGCGGGCTGGGCCGTCCGCCGGCAGCGACGGCGCCGCTGGCCAGTCGCTCCGCCCGCGGTCGGTGCCGGCGCACGGCAGGGAGGCTGGCCGGTCATCCGCCGCTGGCCTCAAGGCGGGGCGTGGCATGGCGCCTGCCTAGCGTGGCGCGAGCACAGTCGCGGCCTTTGGTTTGGGGGGGGTGGAAAGGGCTGGTATGAACGAGTGCGCGTCGTCGAAACACCCGCGCATAGACAAGGATGGCGTGACCACAGCGCCGGCCGTGACAAGCGCGCTGTGAAACCTGTCTTGTCCATCCCTCAAGCCGTTCTGCGGGGCGCGGCATCGCACTGCCCTCACGCCACGTTGCTTGCAGGCCGCTGCGCGTCGGCCGCGGCGCGCAGCACGGCCACCACGTCCGGCCCCGCGCGGCAGCACCCGCCAAGGGCCAGCGGGTGCCCGGCGGCGGCGGCCTTCCACTCCTCGGCGAGCCGCCTCCAGTCGTCCAGCCCCGGGGTTGCGCCGTCCTCGCCGCGCGCCACGGGGACCCAGTCCCTGGCCGCAGCGTCCCAAGCCTCCCCGGCGTTGGGGTATGCGAGCAGCACTGTCGGGAACGCATCCCCGCGGCGGCACCGGGCCACTGCCGACGCGAGAGACGACCGCCCCCCGGATGCAACGTGCGGTGACGCCGCGCCACTGCTCGGGCGCAGCCGATCCACGACGGCGCCCAGCGCGGCCAGGGCCCGGGACACGGCCGAAGGGTGGCAGCAGTTAACCCCGACCCCGACCACTGCGAGCCCAGGGACGGAGAGCGCGGCGGCGCAGGCTGCGGCAAGCGGCTCCCCGCTCACCAGGTGCATCCCGTCCCGCCTGACCGAGAAGGACACCCAACAGGGATGGCGCAGCGCATTGGCGACGGCAGCGAGCGCCACCGCGTCTGCGGCGCAAGGCAGCGTTTCCATCGCCAGCACATCGCAGCCAGCCGAGGCGAGGGCTGCGCACCGGGGGGCCTGGAACTGCACCAGCCAGGGCACCGCCTCAAGCCCAAGCGCCCCCTCAGCGACCGCCGAGGTGACCTCGCTCGCGCGCCCGATCGCGTCGTCGACGAGGGCCGCCGTCTTGCCGGGCTCAGGGGCCGCTGGTTTGTCAGGCGCCTCCCCGGGCAGGCGCGGGCGTGCCCTGCTTCGACCGTACCGGCCAGTGTACTCGGACCCGTCCGCAAGGCACGCCCCGAACGGCCCTACGCTGCCGGCAACGAGGCCGGCGCTGCCCTTTGATGCAGCCCTTGCGGCTTCGACCGATCGCTCAATCAGGCCCGCACAGTTGATGCCCGCCGACAAGAATCCCGCAGCCGACGCTTGGTACGACGCCGTGGTCGAAACCTCGGCGCCCGCCTCGATGAATTCGCCGTGCGCGGCGCGGATGGCCTCGCAGCCCTCGGCTGTCGCGAGCAGCCTGGCGGACCACAGGTGGCCGGTCCCGAGGTCGTGGCCGCGAGCCTCAAGCAGCGTAGCAAGGCCGCCGTCCAGCACCGTCACCATGGCTTCCGGGAGGGGTGCGTGATCCAGGCGTTCCTGGCAGGGCTGGGCGGCAGGGCAGGCGCCGCAGCCGTCGGCCACCCATGCGCCGTGGCACTCTTGCGGGCACAGCCGCGCACGGGCGAAATGCCCGCAAAGTCGGAAGGCTTCCTGAATGGCAGCCGTCTTGTTCTGGAGGCATCAGGTGCGTGGTGCAGAGGGCGCGCCCCTTTGGCGAGGGGCAGCCGTCCGCTCGCGCGTGCCAATCGCGAGCACGGCTCGAGGAAGCAGCGTGCCGCTGCCAAGAGCCGATTTTTGTCCCCGAAACGATCGCAGCGAGCGGAGAGGCCGTCCTGCGGGAGAGGGATCAAGTGTTCATGCCGCCGAGCTCGGGATTCGTGCGCGTGCGAGTCACGGCCAGCGCGGTCTCTGGCGAGAACTGTGACGCCCTACTCCAGCGGCCGGTGCTCCCGGGCCTGTGGCGGGGTGCCGTGTGCTCGGGCACCGTGGAGAGCGTTTGCGCTTCGGGCGGCGCAAGCGGCTCGTGGGACGATGACAGCGCGGCATGGGCGCCGTCGGCGGGAAGCAGGGTCGTCGTGGTCGCGGGGCGGGACGCCCACGCGACGCACGTGGTCTGCCCGGCCGCCTGCGCGCTGCCGGTTCCGGACCGCATGCCGCTTGTCGAGGCGGCCTCGCTCGTCGCCTCGGCTCTGCCGGCGTACCTCGCGATGTTCGGGGACTCGACGGCGCTGGAGGGGTGCCGGGTGGCGGTGCTGGGGGCCGAGACAGCGTCGGGGGTGGCCTGCTGCCAGCTGTGCGGGTCGCTGCCGGCGGTCGACGTGCTGGCGGTGTGCGGCAGCGGGGCATCGCTGGCCGACGCGGTGCGGCAGGGGGCGACGGCCGCCGTGTCGGGCTCGGAGCTGCCTCCGAGCGGGGGTGGCATCGAGGCCTGGGCCGAGGCGGTGCGCCGGGCGGCGGGGGCAGAGCTGACGGCCGCGGTGGCGGGGTCGGAGGAGCAGGAGGGGCCGGAGGAGGCAGCCGCGGCGCCTGTCCTGCGTGGGCCCGCCGCCGGAGCCTCGGCCGGTTTCGCCGTCGTCGTCGACTGCCGCCAGGGGCCGGTGGACAGAGCCGCGGGGGCGGCGCTGCTTGGCAGGGGCGGCAGGCTGGTGCTTGCGGCGCCCGCCGGCACCGGGTCGGAAGCCGCGCACGGCACGCTACCGTCGTCGTCGTCGTCGTCGTCGTCGTCGTCGTCGTCGGGTCAGCGCGCGGGGTCTGGCGGGGCGCGGCCGGCGGGCAAGGCGAAGGATGCCTCGGCCGGGCACGTGGGGTCGTCAGGCGCGGGCGTGCCGCCGCACGAGGAGCGGCGGCAGGAGAGGCACGGGGGCTGGGGCTTCGGCGCAATGTTCGGCCGGCGGGCGAGGGCCGCCGACCACCACTCCCGCGCCGCGGTGCTGGGCGGCTGGAGCGACGCCGCGTCCCTCGTCGACGCCGCAGGGGCCACCGTGACCGTGCTCCGGCTCCCTGAGGCGCTGGAGGATGCCGCCGCCGCCGCCGCCGCCGCCGCCGCCCGCCCCCGGGGCGCCCCCGCACCGGCGTCAGAGTGGCGGTCGATGCGGCCGGTGTGGGGCGCGAGGCACCTGCTGCGGCTGTGGGAGCTGGGCGTCCTCCGGCCGTCCGTCGCGGGCACTTGTCTCTTCCGCGACGCCGGCCCGGCGGTTCTGGCGGCCTCGTCGTCGTCCGGCCGCGGCACGCTCCTGCTCCTGCCGCGGCCCCTCGGCAGGCACGAGTCCGGCTCTGCCACTTCGCTCTTCCCGTCCGTGCCCGCTGACTCCCTGCCGTGGAGCGCGTTCCTCCTGGGGCGGGTGCGGTGCGGGTGTGTCCGGCCGGCGATGCTTCGCGCCGCGGCGCTGTCTGCCCCCGAGCCCGGTTCCGGCGGCGGGTACGCCTCGCCGGCGGGCAGCGGGCGGCACGGCGGCGGGCCGGCCTCGGACTGTGAGCTGGGCGGTGTCTCGCCCGACTCTGCCGCGGCCCGGGGCAGCGGCTCTGGCGATCACGCCCGAGGGCTGTCGGTTCTCGGTCGCGACGGGAGCCGCGGCGGCACGCTCGGCATCTCGGCCTCGCCGAGCGACGCGGCGTCGCTCGTCCCGGCTCCCATCCCCGCCGACGTCCTCGCCGCCGTGGCGGCTCTGCCGTCCCCGGAGCAGATTGTGGTGCTCCGGCACCTGGCGAGCGTCGCAGCGACGGTGGCTGCGGCCGCAGCGGCGCTGGCGGGGCGCGCTGCCGGCCCGCAGGCCGGAGCCGCGGCCTCGGCCGCTGACGCCATCCTCGCTGGCATCGCCGGTCTCCCCGGTCACATGCCCGCCGACGTCTTCGCCCGTGACCGGTGGCCGGTCAGCGGGGCGCAGACACCGACCCTCTCCGCCCCCGCGGCCCAGCCGGGGACGTTGGCGGGCCGTGAGACCGGCGCGGATCTGCCCTCCTCGCCCGCCGTGCCTGCCGTCCGAGCGTCGCCCGCCGCCGCCGCCGCCGCCGCCGGTTTCCGCCCAGCCCTCGTCCGTCTGCACGCCCCGGCTCTGTCCGCCGGCACCGAGGAGCTGTGCACGCCCGGCTCTGTCGGTTCGGAGCTCCGGGCCTCCCCAGGCCGCGGCAAGCCTCCCGGCCTCACGGTCCGAACCCCCACTCCGAGGTCCGTCACCGGCTCGACGTCTGGCCTCGGCAGGCGGCTCGGGTCCAGGCCGCCGCCCGCGGCCGACAGGCTGGGGTCGCTGGCGACGGAGGCCGGCGTCGCGGGGCACTCGGCTTCGGCTGGGGACCTGCACGGTGCTGGGGAGGAGGCGGACGCGGCGACGGCGGCGGCGGCGGCCCCGGCGGCGCTCACCCCGTCCGGCGACAGCGAGGGGCCCGCCCTGTCGTCGCCCGCGCGCGTCGGGGCGGCGGCCGCCCGCGGCGACGCGGCTGCGTCCCGGCGTCGGCGCGCCGCGGGCCCCGCCGGTGACCTCCGCAGCCGGCTGATCAGCCACCACATCAACACCCGGACGAGCGTGTGGGATGTGTACGAGAACGTCCGCGAGCTGGGCGTGGGCATGACCGGGCGGGTGCACCTGGCGCGGCACCGGCGCACCGGCGTGACGTACGCCGTGAAGGGGATTGACCTGGACAAGATGGAGTCGGCCTTCCTGGAGGAGCTGCGCTCCGAGATCTCCTTCCTCACGCTGCTGGACCACCCCAACGTGATCACGCTGTACGAGACGTTCGAGGACGACACGGAGGGCCGGCTCTACCTGGTGCTGGAGCACTGCAGCGGCGGGGAGCTGTTCGAGCGGCTGCACGAGCAGCAGGGGTCGCACTTCAGCGAGGCGCACGCCTCCGCCCTCGTCTACCAGATGGTCTCCGCCGTGGCCTACTGCCACCGCATGGGCATCGCGCACCGCGACCTCAAGCTGGAGAACTTCCTCCTCTCGTCCCGCGACGACGACGCGAGGGTGGTGCTCATCGACTTCGGGCTGTCCAACCGCTACGCCGCCGGCACGGGGGAGGCGGACCTCGCGGACTCGGGGACCAACCCGGGGGAGGCGCGTGGCGGCCCGATCCGCAAGATGACCACCGTCCTCGGCACCGCGTACTATACGGCTCCGGAGATCCTGGCCCGGTCGCCCTCCTACTCCGAGGTCTGCGACGTCTGGTCGGTCGGCGTGATTAGCTACATGCTGCTGTCGGGGAGCCCGCCGTTCCGGGGCCGCACCGACGCCGAGATCCTGGAGCGGGTCCGGCGGGGCCGGTACACGCTGTCGACGCCGGTGTGGGCGGGCGTCTCTGACGAGGCGAAGGACTTCGTGCGCCGGTGCCTCAAGTACGACCCGGACAAGCGGCCCACGGCGGTGGAGGCGCGACGCATGGCCTGGTTCGAGCGGGTCGCGGAGGAGGCCGCGGCCGCGGGCCCGGGGGCGAGGCACGATCTGGACGCCGTCCGAGCCGCGATGCCGGTGCTGGTCCGGGCGGCGACTGTCAGGCGCTCCATGTCCGTGGCGTCGCGGTCGGCCACGCCCACCTTCCCCGCGGCGGTGTCGGGCGTCGCGGCCTCCTCCGCCTCCCCCGCCCACGGCAGCGACGGAGCCCGGTCCCCCCCTCCCCCGCCCCTCGGCTCCGGCCCCGTGGCCGCCACCATCCCCGAGGACGACGCCGCCTCCTCCTCTGACGAACTCGGTGGCCTGCCCCCCCGCCCCGTGGACCCCGCCGTGGCCGACAGCCTTCGCTCCTACGCGTTCTCCTCACGCCTCCGTCGCGCCGCCCTCGCCGCCATCGCCTTCAGCGCCAGCCCCGAGGAGGTGGCGGGAGTGCGAGACACGTTCTACGCGCTCGACGCCGACGGAACTGGCATTCTCCCCATCGTGCAGGTGGTGGCTGGGCTCGCCCGGGGGCCCGCGGCGCCCCTGACAGAGGCCGAGGCCGAGGCCATGCTGCGGCGCTTCGAGGACGAGGGGCAGACCGCGATGGCGTACTCCGAGTTCGTCGCGGCGGCTCTGCCGAGGTCGCTCCTGCGGTCGGAGGCTCGGCTCCGCGAGGCGTTCGATCGGCTGGACACCGACGAGAGCGGTTTCATCACCGTCCCGGCTCTGCGCACGCTGATGGGCGACGTGTACAGCGACGAGGAGCTTGCGGAGATGGTGCGGACAGCGGACAGCGACGGGGACGGTCGCCTCAGCTTCGACGAGTTCAGAGTGGTGGTCAGGGCGGGGAGCCCCGAGGCGGGAGGCGGCGGGGCGGGGGCCACGAGCCCTGCCGAGGCGAGCGGGTCGGGAGGGCGCAGCGGCGGCGGCGGCGAGGGGGAGGAGGCCGAGGACGACAAGGCCGGGGTGGCGGAGGCCGAGGACGACGCCGAGGACGGAGGGCCGCTCTGACCCCGTGCCCGCGTGATGACACATTGGCGTGCCCACACGAGGCGCGCGCCTGAAATTGACCCGTGATAGCGCGCGGCAAGCGCGACAGAGGCGCCGCCGCACCCGTCGGCCACGCAGCCCGCACTCCCGGGGGCAGCCATGTCCTCGTCCGTTCGCCGCTCGGGGTGAGACCACACGCGGCGCCAGTGCTGTGGCGGCATAGTGCACGATTTCGTTCGGTGCCAGCTCGGCGGTCCCGGCTGTTTCTGCCTTGCTATTGCCTTGCGCCCTTGCGGCGGTGGCGCCTCCCGGCGGAGCAGGCTCGCACGCGGATGTGCCGCGGTTCGAGTGGCGTTGGAATGCCGGTGCAATGCCGCGAGGTGGCCGGGGAGAAGGGCGCGAGGGGTGCGGCAAATGTCGTTGTTGGCCTCCCGTCGGTGCTCCGTGCGCGCCGCCACGCCCGCGTCCCCCGTTCCGGCCCGCGATGGTATGGCGCAGGCGAATGTCCACGAGCCGGCGCGCGGGTGCCACCGGGCGGACCAGGAAGCCCAAGGCCGCAGACGTGAGAGCTTGCCGCGCCTGGCCGTTGACGGGAGCCCCGCCCCCCGCCTGCCCAGCACGGCCGGCCGCGCTCCCCTCACCCCGCAGTCGGACAAGCCTGTGCTGCTCGACGAGTTCCGCAACGACGTGACCCCGAGGAGCCTTCTCATGGAGGGGCAGGAGATCGGCGTGACGATTGCCGCCGCCGGCGCGCGGGCGCATGCTGGCGTCGGCACCGAGGGCCCACTCGACGACAGCTTTGACGACGCGGCGTCGGTGGGCGGGTTCTCGACCGGAGGGCTGTCCGCGCGGTCGGGCGGGACGGAGGACGACGACCACGACGAGCGGGCTGGCGCCTCGGCGGCCGACGGGGCGCACTCGGGCGCGGCGGCGGTTGCCTCGTCGCTGGCCGCGGACGCGGACCGCTGGGACCGCCGGCGCTCGGTGGTTCACGAGGACCTGTCGCGGCCGGTGGCGGCGCCGGCCGGGTCGGGGCGCACGGACCTCCCGACCGCCGCCCAGGCCGCGCAGGCGGGGCTGCTGGACGAGGAGCTCGACGTGGAGCTGTCCGAGACGGACACCACGACGGCGCTCTGGCTCCCGTCGCTGCTGGTGCCGGCGGGGACCCCGGCGGCCGAGGCGGTGTCGGCCGAGGCGGCGGGCTACGCTGCCCTGGGTCAGGCGGTGGCGAAGGGCGGCGATGCGTACAGCGGGAAGCACTCGCAGACGGCGCACGCGGGGCGCAAGAACAAGAGCAGCCTCGCGCGGCCGCCGCGGTCCGCCGAGGCGGGGTCCCAGGCGACGGCGTGGGCGGTGGTGGAGGAGGCTCGGCTGGAGGCGGCGGGGGACGCGTGGGCGGACTCGGGCGCCGTGGCGGGGGCGGCCGTGGGCGCGGCGGCGGGGGCTGACACGCTGGAGGGTCAGGTGCAGGGTGTGGTGGCGGCGTCTCTCACCGCGCCGGGAGCGACGCTGGAGGCGGAGGACGCGGTGGTGATCGGGCCTGCTCTGGAGCGGGGGTCGTCCGTCGACGCGCTGCGGGTGCCGGGCACGCGGCGCCGCCGGGACCCCGCGAGAGTGGCGGTCATGGTGTCCGCGGCCCGGGGGAAGGGCGCGGCGGGGCGGCCGGGGGCGGACGCCGGTGCGGGGCGCGGCGGCGGCACCGGTGTCGGTCTGTCGGCGTCTTCGGTTGACGAGTCGGGACTTCACTCCACTTCCATGGGCGAGAGCTCTGCCAGGCCGCTGGAAAGCACGACGGCGGGGGGTGCCGCGGCGGCGGCCGCCGCTGCGGCTATGGCACGGGCGGCCCGTCCCGCCGGCGGCGACGGCGTGGCGTTCGACGAGGCGGTGCGCGCCGACCCTAACCTGATGGACGCGGTCACGCGGAAGCAGGCGGAGCGGGTGATCCGGGGCCCCGAGTCCGGCCGGCTGCTGGCCAGCATGCGCGCCGTGGAGCGAGTGTTGGTCCAGGCGCGCCACCACGCCGCGCACCGGCTCTACCGCGTGCCGGCGGGGTCGGGGCAGGCGGCGGCGCTCGCGGCGGAGCTGGAGGCCGAGGCGGCGGGCCCGGCGGCGCGGGCTGCCGCGGGGGCGAAGGGCCGTGCCGGGGAGGAGGAGGAGGAGGAGGCGGCGGCAGGGAAGGATCGGCGTCGCGTGGGGTTCTCCGCCGAGGCCGACGGCTCGGACGACGGCTCTGCCGGGGCGTCGGCGGGGGACGAGGAGGAGCGCCTGGCAGAGCTGTGGACGTACGAGAGCGCGGAGGTGGAGGCGGCGGGGCTGGCGGTGACGGACGCGGCTTGGTCCCCCGCCACGCCCAGCGTGCTGGCGGTGTCGTACGGCCCGCCGCGGTACTCCGCGGAGAGCCGCGGCTGCCTCTGCCTCTGGTCGATGAAGAACCCGTCCAACCCGGCGGTGCACTGCTGGGTGCCCGTCGGGGTGACGTCCCTGTCCTACTCGGCCGCCGCCCCCACGCTCCTCGCCGCCGGTCTGTACGACGGCCGCGTGGCCGTGTTCGACACCAAGCGGCTCCTCAGCTCGGCCCGCACGGGCGGCACGGGCGCCGGCGGCCTCCGGCCCGACGCCCTCAGCGACGGCCTCCAGCCCGGGTGCCACACGGAGGCGGTGTGGCAGGTGGGGTGGGTGGAGCGGCCCAACGGGCGCGGAGAGCGGCTTGTGTCGGTGTCCACGGACGGCCGTGTCAACGAGTGGTCGGCGACCAAGGGCCTGGAGTGCCATACCATCATGCAGCTGCGGGCGGCGAGGGCGGGCTCGGGGGAGGCGGGGGCCGAGGACGGGGACCCGTCGGGCAAGGCGGCCGCCGCCGCCATCCCGGCTGCGGCCGTGGAGCGGGGCGCGGGGCGCGGCATGGCCGAGTCGGCCGGCGGCCTCTCCCAGCGGGCTGTTTCGCGGGGCGCGAGCGGTCTCTGCTTCACGTTCATGCCGCCGCCGCTGGACGTGACCAAGTACCTGGTCGGGACGGAGGACGGCTTCCTGCACACGTGCTCGGTGTCGTACGCGGCGCAGTACCTCAGCTCCCGCAAGGTGCACGACGGCCCGACCAACCGGGTGCGGCTGTCGCCGGTGGACCCGCTGGTGTGCCTGACCTGCGGCGCGGACTGGACGGTGAAGCTGTGGGCGCTGGGCGACGAGGTGGACCTTCTCCGGACATTCACGGCGGAGGACTGCGAGGCGGCGGTGGTGGACGTGGCGTGGTCGCCGCAGCTGCCGGGGCGGTTCGTGTCGGTGACGGAGGGCGGGCACCTGATGGTGTGGGAGGCTGACACCCTGGCGCCGGTGATCGCCCAGCGCTTCACGGAGCAGGTCACGGTGGTCACCGAGCTCGCGACGGCGGTGGCCGCGGGCGGGGGCGGGAGCAACGGCGCGGTGGCCACGCTGCTCGGCCGGGGGCCCAAGGTCGCGGCCGCGGGGGACGCCTCCGCTGCTGCGACGAGGGCGGCGGAGGACGACGAGGACGACGAGGACGACGACGCGGCAGCGAGGCGCCGCTCCCGCGCCGCCGCCGCCGCCGCCGCCGCCGCGGTCAGGACCGTGTCGCGTCCCCGCCGCTTCACCTGCGTGGCGATGGCCCCCGGCGTGCCGGTGCTGGCCGCGGGCGACGCCTCTGGCCGGGTCAGCGTCTTCCGCCTCGTCGGCTCGCCCGCACCGCCCGCCACCGCCGGCGAGGCGGCCATGGAGCTGGAGGCCCGGCTCTTCGGCGGCGACGAGGAGGAGGAGCGGTGAGGCGGCACCAGCGGCCGTGCGCGGCGCGCGCGTGTGTGCTTGCCAGAGGCAACGCGAACCATGCCGGCACGTGCGCGGGACGTCTGCGGCGCCGACACACGCACCCGCGGCTGCCGCAATCACCCGGTTTCGCGGCCGCTCCCGGGCCCGCCTCCCCGCCGCGGTCACAGGCACGCCAAAAGGGCAGAGCCCTTGAGCGCTGCCATCACGTCGTGACGAGTGGTGGTCACACGGACGTGCCGCCGCTCCGCCGAGGCCCCCCTGCCCCTGCCTCGCGCCCCGCCCGCCGCCGACACAGCTACGAGCCCTGCCCCCTGCAGTCGCTCCAGCAGCGGTACGAAGTCGTCGGCGGCCACTCTCGCCAAGAGCCGCTCCTTGGCCAGCTGCGCGTGTCGCGTCCGCAGCTCCACCACCGACACGCTCCCGCCCGACCCCCCGGCAGAGCCGGTCCGCGCCGTGGCCCGGATGGCGGCGACGAGCAGCGCCTGCGCCTGGGCCGGCAGGGCCCGCACGTCCTCGACGACGCTGCTCGCGGCCCCGGCCGAGCGCATCGCACGGGCCATGTCGGCGAGTGAGACCAGGGGCCGCGGGGCGGGGGGCGGCGTCGGCGCGGCCGAGGTGGCGGAGGAGGCGGTGGGGAGCGGGCCTGCCGCCGCCGTGGTATCGGCGCGACTGCGCTGGGGGAACGCAACCTCGGCCGATGTGTCATCGGCGCGGCCGCGCTTCGGTGCGGGCTCGGACGGGGCGTCGCCGTCGGCTCTGCGCTTTGCGGCCCTGGCCGTGACGTCAGCGGCTCTGCGGGAGCTCTGCCACCTCTCGACCGCATCCATCGTGACGGACGCAGCCTGCGTCATCGCCGGGGTGCCGCCCGCCCGCACGAAGGACTGCGCGAGAGCGGCGCGAAGGCCGGCAGTGGCCCGTCGGAGGTCGCCGCTCGCCGCCGCCACGCGCCTGGCGCAGAGATCGAGCGCCTTGGGGTGGACGACCACCACTCCCGCGGGCGACGCCGTGGCGGTGGCGGCCGTCGGCGCGGGGTCCGCCGCCGCCTTTCGTCTCCTGGCCCCTGCCGCCGAGCGGATAGCGTCGAGGGCTGCCGGCATGGCCAGACGGGAGCGGGCGGCGAGGCCGGACGCTACCATGCCCAGGCGGGACGACCGCGTCGCTCGCTCGAGGCGGGCGCTGAGGACGGCGGCGAGCTGTGACGGGTCGTACGGCGCGAACGCGACACGGGAGGGGCGGAGGCGGGGGGGCAGGGCGGGGAGGTGGCGGTCGACGAGCCCGACGGCATTGGCCACCCCGACGACGGCGCAGCCCGCCCTGGCCCCCGAGGCGGCGACGGCGGTGTGCGGCGCCTCGAGCAGGCGGTAGACGACGCTGGAGCGGCGCCACGCGGCGGACGCCGACCCGGAGGCCGCGGAGGAGGACGCGGCGAGGAGCGCGTCCATCTCGTCGACGAGGAGGAGGGTGCGGCGACCGGCGCGGCAGCGCCGTGTGAGCTCCCGGACGAGTCGGTTGGCCGACGCCTCGACGCCCTTGGACGAGGCGGCGGAGGAGGCGGCGCCGGCCCGCTCCGAGGCGTCCATCGGCAGAGGGCTGATCTGCGCGGCGACGGGCCCGGCGGCGCCGGCGGCCTCGTCGGCCAGTCGCGCCAGGACCTGGGCAGGCGTTGGGAGCAGCATCGCGTTGATGTGCACCACGTCGACACCCTGCGACCGGAGCTCGCACATCAGGAGCGTCTGCGAGCACGGAGCGGAGCGGGACGCCAGTGTCGGGGGCGGCCGCGTCACCGGGCGCGATGGCGGGCGCGGGCACGACAAAACAAGGCTGCCATGGGCGCGCCGGCGCTCACCAGCGACGCGGTCTTCCCCGTGCCGGGGCTGCCGCACACAAAGACGCCGGCCGCCCTCGGCTTGCCGTGCATCGCCGGCTGAACCGCAGCGAGGAGCGCCGACCACTCAGACTCCCTGCATGTAAGCGGCGCCGAGACGGGCTCGGCCTCGAGCCCAGCGATCACATGAGCTAGCAGCTTCGCTGTGTCTGCGGGCGGTGCGGTGGCCGCGGCCATGGCGCCAGAGTCTGGCTGCAGGGACAATCGCCCGGTGAGTCTGTGCTGCAAACCGCCGAGGGCCGTCCTGCAGACGCGCTGCACAGATTGAGGCCCCGAGTATCAATATTGTGGGCACAAGCTCGGCTGGCTTGCCTCGCGAAAGCTGTGCCGTCGGCCGGACGGGGATGGGGGTGCGGGATGTTTGAAGCGCGCACAGCCATCGGTCTCTGCCAAAAGTCTCCATCACCCCGCCGATCCACACAAAGGAGCGACTAATGTCACGCCAAGTCTGCCATGTCTCGGGGGCTGTGGCGTGCGGCCATTGCCCCAAAGCGGCGCGACCGCTCGTGGCCAAGGGACTCTCACTCGGCCGTGGCTGCGTCTTCCCGCTTTAGAAATTACCAGAAGCAACGATGATACTAGGGATCGTTCTTCATCAGAGCCTGACACTGGGGGACAGGCTCGCAAGCTGCCGCAGTTCTTTGCTCGCGGCAACATGAGTCCGGTCGGGAGAGTCAGATTCCACATTGTTTCCCAAATGAAGCTTGGCAGAGCGGCAGAGCAATGCGCACGTCGTCACGCTGCGGCGTCGGCACCCAACTGCCAGGTGAGGAGGGCCGTCGGAGCCAAAGCGCGCGCTGGAAACCACGTGTTAACCTGAATGCTCGGCTTTGCTTTCGGCCCAGGGCCAAAGTTCCCTGGAATTGCCGCCCAAATGCCAGCTCTCGTGTCCTTGCTCTCTGCCCCCGCGTTTTGGAGTTCAGAGGGAGCGCAGACACATCAACATGGCCAGCGGCGGCAGCACCATGATCCTCCGGTCCACCCTTGAGGCCCACGGCGACTGGGTCACCGCCATCGCGGCGCCCGTCCACACTGAGGACGGCGACCCCCCTGAGGACATCTTCATCTCCACCTCCCGCGACCGCAAGGCCGTGGTGTGGCGCGTGACCGGCGATGCCGCCGTGTACGCCACCCCCGAGCGCTCGCTCGAGGGCCACGCCCACTTCATCGAGGACGTGTGCCTCAGCGCCGACGCCAAGTACGCCCTCACCGCGTCCTGGGACGGCACCCTCCGCCTGTGGGACCTCGCCACCGGCCGCTCCGTGTACACCTTCAAGGGCCACACCAAGGACGTCCTGTCCGTGTCCTTCAACCCGGAGAACACCAAGATCCTGTCCGCCTCCCGGGACCGCTCCATCCGCCTCTGGAACGTGCTCGCCAACGAGATGGCCTCCCTCTCCGGCCCCTCTTCCCAGGGCCACACCGACTGGGTGTCCTGCGTGCGCTTCAGCCCCAAGACGGAGGAGAACCTCGCCGTGTCGGCGGGCTGGGACAAGGTGGTGAAGGTCTGGCAGGGCGTCGGCGACCAGGACTACCGCCTCAAGGCCAACCTCGTCGGCCACACCGGCTACATCAACACCGCCACCGTCTCCCCCGACGGCTCCCTCTGCGCCTCGGGCGGCAAGGACGGCGTCGCAATGCTCTGGGAGCTCAACCTCGGCCGCAACCTCTACGCCCTCGAGGCCGGCGCCATCATCCACTCCCTCGTCTTCAGCCCCACCCGCTACTGGCTCGTCGCCGCCACGTCCAAGAACATCACCATCTGGGACCTCGAGACCAAGGCCGAGGTGGCCACCCTCGACGTCGAGTTCGAGGACCTTGGCGAGCGCGCCCTCCAGCCGTACTGCACCTCCCTCTGCTGGAACTACGACGGCACCGTGCTCTTCTCCGGCTACACCGACAACAAGGTCCGCGTGTGGCAGGTCGGCAGCGCCTGAGCGCACCAGCCGGCGCCCGCCCGCTTCGATGGCATGACGCCTGGACGGATGGCGCCTGGCAGCCCGCTGTCGCGGCAGCTGCACCGCCCGGATCTCGGTCCCGGCCGTGCGGCAGCCGCGACGCGAGCCTGCGAGGCCGCCTGAAGCCGCCCAAGTATCGTGAAATTGTCGCGTGTTGACGCCCCCATCGGCGCGTGTTCTGCACCGCCCCTCCCAACAGCTTCCCTCTGGCCCCCATTTCTAGAATCCACGCACGCTCTTCCAAATCACAAACAAACAGAACGAGCCGCGACAAGCGAGGACAAACCATGCTGTAAGGGCGTCAGAGATGAGGACAAGCGGAGGGGCCCGTCGGCATCGCAAGCCGAGGGGCCGCACCGAGTGCCGGTCGGATCACCGCAAGGTCGTCCGGCGAAGCGAGGAGCGGAGCCAGCGTCGCAGCGGGGCGTCCGTCAGCGGCAAACCACCGCTGTTGGGCAGGAGGACGGCGCAGCGGCCACTGCTGCCGCGAGCGTGGACGATGCTTTCCGCTAAGACCGCGTCTAGTCCTTGTTTGTCAAGCGAGCGTTGCAAGATCGTGTTCAGGCGGCAGGGCAGCAGCCTGCGTGCCCGGCTGGCACCCATCGTCCGAGCACACTCGCACGGCAGCCATGATGCCGCCCAAGACGGCAGAGATCGTCATTCCCCTGCGGTTCCTTCTCACGGTTGGGAGCTTCATCGCGACGGTGCTGCTGTTTTTCCACAGGGTGAGCCAATGGCCTGGGTGCCGTTTGCCCCCCTTCCCGCCGATCACGGACGCCCCGGCACGAAGCCTCGCCCAGAATGTCCGTGGGGAACTATCACGCACATGCCAACCCCTGCCGTGCCGCGCAGGCCGACAACGTGGCAGTCTCCGTTGCGAGCAACCCGACAACGGCCGAACTGGAGGCCGCCGACGCCAGCGTCGTGGCTGCCTGGGTGGTGCAGCTGGTTAGCACAGCAATTTCGCTCTTCGGGCTGATGGGGGGCTTTAGCATGTTCATGCACGGGCTGGGGCTGCTCCAAATTGTTTGCCAGCTTTGCTCGGGAGTTCTCATCAGCTTGTTCGTGATGGGATCGTGGCACATCGCCGCGCTCTGGTACATCGTTGTTGTGTTTGGCCTGCTTCCTGCGCTGCTGGAGGCGGCCGTCATCGGGAGCGCCGTCGTCTGCCGCTCGTCCAGGCAATGAGCGGCCTTCGGCTCCCTCGCCCGGGTGTGGTTTCCGCTGCCGAGCGCCTGGGTGTGGTGGATTTGGTGCGTGTTGCCGGTGGGCCTTGACAAGTCGTCGCGTTCGTTCTGTCATGCCGCCGTGCTCGAAACATTCACGGTTGTCACACCATCGCGCCGCCGGAGCGCGTTCCCATCATCGGGTTGACGCCCTGGAACGAATCGGGCGGCCTCGGCCCAGGGGGCAGCGGCCGGAGCGGCGCCGTGGCCCTGGGCGGCGGGGCCGGCGCCGCGGCCGCGGCCGCCGCCTTGGCAGAGTGCCGCGGGTCGAAGTGGGACATGGAGCGGCTGGCGCGCAGCGGGGGCTTGTTGGCGGCGGGGGTGCCGGGCCTGGGCCCGCGGTCCGAGGGGGATCGTACCATTTCCTTGCTCGCGGCTCGGAATCGCGGGGGCACGACCTCCGGCTCCGGCTGGGACGGCGCCTCGCTGTCCCTCTGGAGAGAGCGGTTGAGAAGGTCGAGCTGCCTGAGGTTGTGGTCGATCAGGCGGGCGGTGACGCATAGCGAGACGCCGAGCGCGACGGCGCAGCCGTTGTAGGCGTAGGGCGCGGGCCAGGAGGCCGGCTGGGCGCACCAGGATGCGACGAGGCCGGCCGCGGAGAGGGCGACGCCCGCCCATCGGTTGATGATGGAAGCGGAGACATCCATGGAGTGGACGGAGCCGTAGCGCCACAGCGACGCGCCGATGTACAGCGTGAAGACCATGCCCAGGGCCTCCGGCACCACGTCCACGAAGTCGCTCAGCGTGAATCCGTCGCCGAAGCGGTCGGGGGTGAGGGACTTGACGGAGAAGCGCGCGGTGCCCGTGAAGGCGGCCGCCGACGGGGCCAGGATGTACTGCGCGTTGCCGATGGTGGAGACGAAGACGAGGAGGAAGGCCGCGACCCACACGGAGTAGCGGATGCCCGACGAGCAGTTGCCCTCCTTCTTCCGGTGGCCCTGGTCGAACGTCATGCAGAAAAAGTTGGAAGACCGCTTCTTGCGGACCACGTACGCAAGCTCAAAGCACGTGAGAAGCTGCAGCGGCACGGAGAACGCTGCGGGGCGTCGGGGGACCGCCGTGCGGGAAGCGGGGACACGTGATCGGGGACCCGGCAAAGTCGCGGCGCGGCCGGTCACACCCGTGCTCGGGACTGCATGTGCACAGAAGTGTCTCACATTGCAGTGCATAGCGGATCGAAAGCACTGGCGTGCTCCACGACTCTGAATTGAGCGTCAGGGCGATCGACAAGTTGTCAAACGCATGAACGGCGAGCAGCACAGGCTGCGGGGGGGGAAAGAGAGGCGCCAGGAACACATTACATGGGAACCTGTCGCGCATGCGGTGCCTGGGAAGTCTCAGGTGCGGTATTCGGGGAGTGCGAGTGCATGCCGGCTCACGAGCAGGACGAACCCAGGCGACGAAAGCCGGAGGCAGGAGAGGGAAATGGACCACAGCAGCGTCAGCACCAGCACGCTGAAGTACACGTAGAACAGCCAGTCGAGGCCCTTCGGCGGCGCGTCCATGCCGTGGGCTCCTGCGTCCGCTGCTTGCCGAGCTGCGCCAGCCAGCGACAGGGCGCGCCCCGCGCGGCCGACAGCCCTTCCGCCTGCGCTCGATCAGCACCCAGAGCTTAGTTCTGCGCTCTGTGTCTTGCACTGGGTTGCCTAGGGCTGTGCGGAGGCGTGCCGGCAGGCGCCGGCCGGAGGATGCAGAGCGCGCGAGTCCGGACCTGGCCATCCCGGCACGCAATCAGACGGTCGGCCGGTGGCGGGCACAGCGCAGCGCTTGCACCAAGAGATCGCCCACGTCGGAAGCCTCTGGCAGCTCACCGGCCGCTGCCTTGCGCCAAGCGCAGTGAGTGCGACGGGCTCGTGATCGGTCGAGCAACCGACTCCAACCGCTCCGAAGCTGCTTACGGGCGGCGGGGATGCGCTCCACGTCTGCAGTCAAACAGCCGCAGTCGTCTTCGGAAGACCGTGAGGCGGCGTGGAAGGCATGGGTGGAGCAGAAGCAGTCGGCCGGGTCAGTGGCGGCGAGCGCAGCCGCGAAACGACGGCTCGCGACGCTAGAGCAGGCGGCTAAGGACCGCGAGGCGGCGGAGGCGAAACACCGTGCGCTTAGAGCCTCGCTTGACCGCAAGTACGCGGAGGACGCGAAGCGGGAGGCCCGCATCCAGCGCCGCTTCGAGAGGAGCACCAGCAAGGCCATCAAAAGTGCGGCTGCTGTCACATCTGCAGCCCCCCTCCGACGTGTCGCGCGGGAAGCCGATCGGTCCGCTCCCATGCGAGAAGGGAAGGTGGGCAGCGGGCGGCGGCGGCGGAAGCGGACCACCGCCGAGCAGCGCCGCCAGCGAAGGCTGCACCGCTTGCTTGATTCGCCGCTCAACGTCGGGCTGCGGGACGATTTTTCCACAGCCGTTGCGATGGAGTCGCAGTCCCGCTGGCTGGAGGCGGTGGTCCGGCGCGTGGACGAGGGCTTGCCGCCGGTGCGGGCTGCGGCCTCGGCAAAGGCAGCGGCCTCAGCGACCCCCGGGGTCGTGGGGCGCTCGGGCGGGCCGTCTGCGGCGGGCGGCGATGACCGCATGGGCGCGTCAGCGCCGGCGGCGGTGGTCAGGCGGGGCGCCGTGCCTGCCGGCCCCGTGTCGGCCTGGCCGTTTGCGGGGGCGTCTCTCGACGGGAGCGACACGGACGCCTCGGACGGCGAGGGGCCCGGCATGCCGCCGGACACTCCCGGCTTCCAGGCCGTTGGTTCCCGCGCGGGGGCGTCGGCGTTGGCCGTGTCGTCCAGCGCAAGCCTCCCGGCCTCGACCATGTCCGCCGTCGCAGCCCTCCCCCGCAACTCCAGGGGGCAGCGCGTGCTGTTCGACCCGACGCGGCAGCCGAGCAGGGCGTCGCCGCCGAGGACTGCGGGCGCGGCTTCGTCCCTGCCATCCCTGCCCGGGCCGGCCGGCTCGCCTCCGCTCTTCTCGCCCGTGTGGACGGGGGACCTGGTATCGCTCAGGCGGGCCAAGGCGACCTCGGAGCACATCCATGCCATGAAGGAGGCCGACAGGAGGAGGCGGAGGGCCGAGGCGGCGGCGAGGAGGCGACGGGCGGAGGAGGACGAGGCCGAGGAGAAGGTCGAGCGCAGGCGAGGCCTGCTCTCAAGGCACAGGGGCGGGCAGGCAGAGCCGCCTCGCGAGGAAGGGCCCGTGCTGGCTGCAGAGCCGATCCCGGAGGCGGGCGGGAAAGGGCACGCAGATGCCGCCCCACGGCCCGGCGGCCTGGCCCCCCTGCCGCCGCCGGCAGCCCACCCGGCTCCGGCTGACCCCCTGTTCGAGCCCGCCGGCCCCGTCCCGGACGAGCTTCCGGAGCCTGCGCCGCGCGCGGAGGGCTCTCAGGCCTCGCCGTCACCGCCCCCCGCCTCCCCAGCGTGCTCCGACGGAGTGCCGGGCGCCGCGCCACCCGCTGCCGCTGCTGCCGACGTCACGGCCGCCACCCCATCCACCGGGCACGCTGATGTCCCTGCCATGGAGCGACTGCCACAGCCCGACGGGGCCGCCTCGTCGCCGAACCTCGCTCTCCTGCCGCCGTCGGCGCACGAGCCGCCACCCATCTCGTCACGGCCCGGCAGCCCCGCGTCCGGGTCCGTCTCCGGCCCCGCGTCCCGCCGAAGCAGCCGTCTCCACGTGCAGCGGGGCCGAGCCAGGCCCTCGGTGACGACGCCGGACCGCGACGGGTCGAGGCCGAGCACGTCAGGCAGCCGCAGGGGCTCCGGCGGCTTGGTCGCCGGCATGTCTATCGGCTCAGCCGATGACGGGGCGGAGCCCGGCGGAGTCCTCGGCGATGCCGTGTCGGGGGTGGCTGATGGCAGCGCGGGATCACCCCCGGACAGCGGCCGCGACGAGGCCGAGGCAGCAGGCAGCCCAGCCGAAGAGGCCCAAGCCGCATTGGACAGGAAGCAGGAGGAGGAGGAGGCTGCCGCTGCTGCTGGTGATGCTGCTGCCGGTAAGCAAGCAGAGGAGGAGGAGGAGGAGGAGGCTGCCGCTGCTGCTGGTGATGCTGCTGCCGGTAAGCAAGCAGAGGAGGAGGAGGAGGCTGCCGCTGCTGAGGCAGCTCGTGTCAAGGCTGCTGAAGAAGACGCTGTGGCTGCTCGTGCTGCTACGGCTGAGAAAGAGAAGGCGGAGGCTGCCCGTGTCGTGGCCGAGGCTGCTGCAGCCTGTGCCATCGCTGCTGCTCGCGCTGCGTCGTCCCCGCCCGGGGACGAGGAGCACATCGACGCTCTCGCACGCTTCTTCGC
>Ga0136560_1000396_pt1 | contig 21705 bp, 29 predicted proteins | sample AntRauMeHopE1497_FD_104925 | JGI IMG/M metagenome (GOLD analysis project Ga0136560, IMG submission 104925) | Saline lake microbial communities from Rauer Islands, Antarctica - Metagenome Hop E1 #497 | ecosystem: Environmental > Aquatic > Non-marine Saline and Alkaline > Saline | place... | reverse complement strand
GGTCTTGACTCTTTCGGAGCTGCGGTTGGGTGTGACGTGGCCAAGCTTTGCTTGATGTGCCCAGATGCGCGCACTATGCTAGCAGCACTTAAAATAGGATATCCAGATAGGCTTGCCGATTGCGGCAGAGGTTGGTTCAGGGCGGCTAGCGGGAGGCTTGCGACCCAACAGCGGCTCCTCGAGGAGCATTCCCTGACGACTCCTCCGGTGATGACCCCTTACGAGCTGTTGATCACAGATCCTATCGTGGCTCTTGTTGTTCGTTCTCATATGTCCACGCATCGACCTGCGTAGCCAGCAGCACCCCTATTTCCCGGCGCAGAGGCAGCGCCCGTGACGCCTGCCAGCGTATTCTCTGCATCCGCTCCCCGCGGAATGGAGCCGATGTCCGAGGACGAGGCGCTTCTCTGCTGTTAGATAGCCGTAGCTATCGGAGCTCTGCCGTGGCCCGCACTGTCTGGACACACCGTGTATCGCATTGCATGCGGTGGCGCATTGGGAGTGGTAAATGCAAATCTGTCCAGCATTTTGCTTGGATGCATCTGTCATCCAGTGCCAACGACAAACCAACCAGTGCTTCCGGCTGGCAGCAGGGAACCCGAGCGATTTACAGAGACACATTCACAGCTTTTGCAGGAAGAAGACTCTACGATTCTCGGATTTGTCACCGAGCTTGAGCGAGCGGTCGAATCCTCGGTCCGCGAGCAGTCTCCACGCCCGCACGTGGACTTTGGATGGCGATGCTGTGCTGCGGGAGGCGGTGTGCGATGGAAGCTCGCGCCGAAGCGCCGGACGCACCTAGTACAGTGGAGACGTAGCATTACAAAGGCTGCAATATATGCTTGATGCGGTACAACCGAAGAGTTGGAATAGGGTCGTAAATCTCGACTTGAGATACGAGCCACTAGAATTGAGGTGAACAGGTCCTTTAACACTCTATACCTGTCCTTGTACTGTGAAAAAATGACTGAACGCACGCATTATCAATATTGAGTTCAGTATGCGATATCGAATGCAATATGTTGTGTCATTTCCCTCTTCCGCGTCCTCGTCGGACGCCTCTTCCTCGGCCTCGCCTTGACCCCTGCACGTACTTGCGGCCCCCGCCGTCGCCACTGGATGCTTTCATTGCTGCGATCTCCTTCTGCTTCGCAGAGTCATCAATGCTCCCGTCTCCGCTGGCCTGCATCATCGATCGGTAAGCCGCAGCATCGCCAAAGGCGTTCATGGCAGCTTCATCCATCCTGATCTTCCACCACTTGCTCCACCTCTCGATCGCATTGCACCAGCGGTCGGCGTGTTCCCTCGTATACAGCTCTATGCGGATCTTGCGGTCTCCCATGTCAAGCGAAATTATATGTGACTATTCGAATCGACCCTAGGCATCTGCAACTAGGTTCACCTTGGGCAAAGTGTCAGGGTCTACCTTGGTCTCGTCAACGGCGACGGCGACGGCGACGGCGGCGCCCGCTCCACTCGGGTCGGCTGCGGTCGCACCGCCTTCCCCTTCCGACGGCGCAGCAGCATTGCCGCTTTCACCGCCAGCACCAGAAGCAGGCTGCGCTGCATCGGTTGCCTCAGTCTCACCTGCATCTACTCCTGCACTGCCTGCGTCAGCATCCTTTGCAGCCTCGTCGACCGCCTCCTCATCCTTCCCCTCAGCTTCCCCGTCCAATTTCTCGCCTTCCGCCTGTCCCTCCTTGGTCGGCTTCCCAGGCTCATCCTCGCCGTGACCCTCGACTTTTGCAGGCTCTTCACTGCCAGCACCTGCCTCTTCCGCCGCTGGGACACCCTCATCATCGCTGTACTCCTCACTCTCAACCTCAACGTCGACGATCCCCTCAAGCGCCAACCGGGCTCCAGTTCCCATAAAGGACGACGGGTGCGCACCAGAGGCCTTGCCGTGCATAAAACCATCAGGTTTGCAGTCGGCGTCTTCCTTGGAGCAGAAATAACACAGGTGGAAAGGAGTCAGCACGAGGTACCTGTCTCGGTCGGCATCGCCAAATAGGCTTGATCCCACGTCCTTCTTGGAGCTCCAGCCGTGCAGGACAACCAGAGGCCGACCGCTGCCGTCTTCAAGCCACGCCTGATTCCGCGTCTCCTGTAGCTGCTTCTCCTTCTTGAAGCAGCCGCCTTCAGCCACGCTGAGACTTTCTTTCTCGGCAGGCGCGACGCCGCCGTCTCCTACAGAGACAAAATTACAACCTTGTGGCACAAACTTCTTCATCCGATGCGCGCGTAGGTGCTTCAGGTCATCTAGGCGAGCCAACTGGGCCTTGCGCTCGTCCCACTTGATCTTCAGCTCCTGTTCCTTTGTCCTTTTGGCGGCCTCTTCCGCTGCTTTCTTCGCGTCAGCCTCTGCCTTCTTCCTGGCCGCCTCAGCAGCCTTAGGGTCGTCAGTTCCACCAAACATGCGGAAGGGCGACGAAAGTGCACTGCCGAGGGAACCAAAAATGCTGCCGCGCTTTTGCGACCGGTCAGGGGTGGTTGCTACTGTATGTCTACGGCCTCCAGGAGGTGACTCCGTCGTGCCTAGTTCCCCTTCGCTGTCAGCAGTGCCCGCCCTGCTCTTGCCTCCCTTGGAGTCAGGGGAGCCGGACTTCTCCCCGGCGTATCCGGCGGCAGCTCTCCGCTCAGAGTCAACGGCCTCCTGAATAGCCTCTGCCCAGACCTGGGCAGTGTCAGGCGAGTCGGCCTCCAGTAGGGTAGGCTCGTGCCCGTCGAAGTACTTGAGCTTGATGGAGGATCGGCCGATCCTCCAGCTGACTCGCCTTACGTCAGCCAGCCGCACGGAGGAACCGTGGGAGGAAAAGGATGACAAATGATCATGCATGAACTCCCCGTGCAAGATCCCTCCAGGTCGCGCAGGGTAAAAAGTAGACACGAGGAATTGCTGGGAGGAGCCGGCCGAGGAAGACTTGTGCTTGAGGCGGCCTGCTCGGCTGGCATCTGCAAGCCGCGTCTCTCCGCTTTCTGCCCTGCGCAATTCAGAGTGAGCGGCTGCATCGGCCATCTCGTTCTCGCTCCCGTCCCTTTGCGCAGCGCAATGGATAGTCTGGCACGACATGCCACCTTTGACCATCGCATCAGCCTCCTTGAAGAAGAAGCAAAGTCTTTGCCGGGTGAGCACAAAATAACGCCGCTTGCGCGCTTCGTCCTTGACACGGTTCGCCCAACCCTCTGCCACGATGCATGGTTTGCCATCTCTGTCGCACCAGTACTACCCCGGCATCGCGTCCACCGCCTGGTTCAGCTCACCCCAGGTGTGGGGTGCCGCGAGATCATCGGCGCTCGCAAGATCAGTGTAAGCTGCAATGCTCGTGGGTTTCTTCGCCTTGTCGGCTTTATCTCTGCCGTCTTTGCTGCCCCCGCCCTCAGCCGCCCCTTTCTCTGCCTCTGCCGCTGCCCCTGCCTCGGCTTCCGATTCTGCTTCTGCTTCCTCGATGGCTCTAGCTTCGTTTTGCTCCTCAATGGCCAGGATGATGCCGACTCGTCGCTTAAACTCCGCTCGAGACACGGCAGCTTGCGCCTATGTTCCGGCCGCACCACGCCAGAGCCGTACAGCATTTCGGATCGCTACAGGTGGCGCCGAGCCACCCTAGGATGCGCCCTGCACGCTGGGTGCCGCGCTGGGTCCAAGGTCCCTGTACTCACGCAAGGGGGGGATCCATTCAAGAAATTTCGACGGTGCCTCTTTCTCTGCGTGTTCTTCAGCATGTGCCTCTGCGGGTTCCTCGGCACTTGCCTTCGTGTCGTCGGCAGAACCATCGACGGCACCTGCAGCACTTTTTGGAGATTCCACCGCTCCAGCAGTCCCCGCCTCTGAAGGCGTATCCTCAGCTTGAGCAAATCCATCTGGCTGTTTGTCTGCTTGCGTTGTATCAGCATTCACGTCGCCTACCTCTGGCTGCGGTTCGTCGTTTACTGCATCCGTGGTAGCTTCTTGTGGTGCTTTGGCTTCTTCTGTAGTCAGTCCAGCCGCATCAGTATGCGCTTCGGCTGGTTTTGTATCCTTCTAGTTCTCCGTTGACGCCATCGTATCTTTTCAGCGACTATCTGCGACAATGAACCTGGGAGAAATATGTTGTAGCGAGAGTCTCAACGGCCAAGCATTTTATTGGAGCCTGTTGGGTAAATTTGGCACAGCAGGAGGAACTAAGCACCCCAGCAAACATTCTCTTTATACATTGAATATACCTTGGTCGGTACAGTCTCTCTGGCAAACGATAAACTAGACGTGCACCGCGCAGCCAAGAACACCGGAACACCTATTTTCGGAAATTCTTCTCGATAAGTTTCAATCGTGAAAGACCTTTCGGCGCTGTAATCCGTCATGATGTTTTCTTACGGCAATAATATAGGCAAGGCACACTAAATTCGCGCAGATCTCGTACTCGTCTGCAATTTAGCTTGCTCGGAGCAGTTGGCGCGAAACCGCAACACTGTAACGAGTAATTATAATTATGGCTAATCCGAATTTGATCCACAATCATCTTTGCTATGCGGATCACCTAGGCCTGCCCAAAATAAAAAAGCTTGATAAAAAGAAGAATTCATGCCAAGAGAAACGCGCAAAAACTGTACGATGCTACGCGAGGACGAACAAATAATTAAGATACTCGAGCTAGTAGCTTTGCGACCAACCTTGCCAAGTCTTCTAGACCACGTCGGCGTCGGCAGGTTGCAACCATGACGATCGCCGCACAGCCCGAATCCCGGTCCACGCGCTGCGTCAGTATTCACCCTGAGGTCGAGCGCCCGGTCCAACCTACATCGACCTGCATAATCGCAGGTGTTTTTAATAGATCCTTGGTCAACACATTGCCTGTGCAGGCACTATTGCGTTCGAACCATGCGCCAGATGCCGCACGTCACTCCGCAGTAGTTCCTCCGGAAACGCTGCCCAAAGGCTGCGTGTAAAACAAATTGGCAGATATTCGCTGGTATATGTGTACTCATTTGTGGTTCTCGATGCGCACAAGGTGCAGTCGACTACGCCCTTGCTGTGAATGGGTCTTTCGTTGAAGTTCCGAACGCAGATGTCGGAACGTCCGACTTTTCTGTTGAGGCCTGGATAATGCTTCGCCGTGCGCCACAGACCCAACGGATGGCGGTTTTCGAAGCTGGTTCCGCCGCCGGGGGTATAGTAAGAGATACCGTTGGCCTCTATATTGAGCCTGGCACGGGCCAACTTACCGCCGCCATTGCAGATTCGAGGCAACGTATCAGCTCTGTGTAGACTTTGCTATCAATGCCGGAGCGTCTCTGGGTGCATATTGCGCTCGTTCATCGTGTGGCTTCAGGCGCGAGCCCTGCACTGACCACTATTGTACTGGATGGCGTCGCTGCGGCGAGCTCCACCGTCATGCCATCGCCAGCGTCAAGGTCTCGGCGATTTCTTTTGGGAAACGGTCTGACAGGATTTACGGTCGGTTTTGATGGTAAGTTGCATTCAAAACTGATCGTGTTTGCAATCCTGCGGCTGCACTGCTTGTGCTTTGACTTCGCAGCGGACCCACCAGATCACATGATGAAAACTCACGCGGTCGCCGGCGGATAGGCAAGCAAAGACTTCAGTCCACGATCCAAGATAGCTTACTGCTGCATTTCTGAGTACATTTCGCAGGTTTAGTCGACGACTTCAGAATGTGGACCGAGGCAAGAACAGAGGCGCAAATAAAGCGGTTTTCATAGGAGAGTCTTCCTGCCGTTGCACCATCCGGACTTCAGACCTCGTACACTTTTGACGAACCGAAGACGTCGGGTGGGCTTGACATCTTTTCGGCTGCTGTCACGTCATCGGCTCGCGATTCCCGGGGCGATGGTCCCCCTGGAGTGGCAATAATTCCGAATTTCGGCAGCGGTACCTCAGCATCGGCACGAGATGGAAGGCTACTCTGTAAAGATTCCAAGCACCAAGATGTCAGAATGTGCATATTTCCTATGGGCAGCGAGCAAAAGCTTGTATGCGGCGACGGGCGTCGGTCTTCTTCGGAATAGTGCGACGACGGCTCCACAGAAAGTGGGGACGGGTGCTCGAGAAGCTGCGGCATCGAGCCTGGCTTTGTGTGCATGCCTGGTCTCCCCGGAGGCACTGACATATGCGAGTTGGGTACTCTCGAGGATGAAATTCGGTTTGAAACCGCTGCTCAGCTCGGAGCTCGCACCGGCGACCGCGACGCAACCCGCTGGACAGGGCTCAATTTGGGCGAGCGCATGGACTGGGACGGCGTTGCGATTCCGGCCACTGATGCCCGCCCCAGCTCAGGCGATGTGTCAGCGAGTGTAAATGCGCGGTTTGATGGAGAGCGCGGGCTCCGACTATTTCAACCGCCCCTGCTCCCTCCCATCCGAAAGGCAGGGCTGGCAGGCTCAAAACCCAAGGATTCGTTTGACGATATCCCGGCAAGGGAGAACCTGAAGATGTGGTTCCGACCAGATGCTAACATTACAACAGCCATTGTTAGCCGGAAGGTTCGAGTAACTCGCTGGGACTCGGCAGTGGAAAGCGAGTGCAGATTCGAGGCGTATCCCGATGCGAACAAGGGCCCAGTCCTCCTGTCATCAACGCTGACGGGGGCTACTTACACCACCTAGTCGGGACGAGGAGATGGACAGGACGGCATGAGCCTCCTACAAGGTGCCGGCGGATTCCCTGCGGATATTGGAGGCAGGTCCACGATCCGCTTCGAGAATGACGAGACGGGGATGAGGATGGCCCCTCAGACAGGCGGGAGTGCCTCCCCCTGCTACTTGCAGAAACCGTGGACCGTGGTCTCGTACTCACGCATGTACGAAAGGAGAACGAGCGGGAGGGTGCTCGGAAGTAGCACGAGCAATTTGTTGATTGGGACAAACACAGGTGTGTTTGGCCTCCATCAGGACGGCCTCGGGTGGATCGACCGCCGTCACGACTACTCCACATATCCTTGGTACTACCTGTCGTTGAATTAGTGGCATCTAGCCGTGGCAGGTGCGTCCGCCAGCAGAACGTTCGTCTGGCGCGACTCGACGCTGCAAGGAGAAGAGTCAACATCGGCACCCGTCGACCCAGGGTTCCTGGCTCTCCATCGTGGACTCCGATTTCCAACGAACGGCTTCATGGAGCTTGCGGAGGTCATGGTCTTCAACCGCACGCTCGACGAGATTGAGGTACTGCGAGTCGGGCAGTACTTTGCGGAGCGTTACGGCGGCAGGACGCAAAATGCGCGTCCGCTGCAGCTCATGGCGCACCGTTGGCACCAGCGCAAGGAAAGCTACGTCTCGAGGGCTCGGACTGAGCTCAACGTGACGTTGCCTGCTCCTGTCGATGCAGGACAGGCCGGCCATGTGCCCGCAGACGGGGCTCCGCCTTAGGCCTTCCCAGATGAAGTGTGGGTCCGCATGTCTCTTTAGGTGGCAAAGGATCCAAAGACCTTCGGATCTCCGCTCGTTGTCATGTACATTGAGAGAGATGCTATCAACAGTACGGCGGCGGAGGTACATGCACTGGAAATGGGAGTGTCTGCGAATGCATACGAGTCGGCCGTGCCCCCTGCAGAGGCATGTCATGCCAGGGTATCCAGCGGTACGCCATTCGCACCTCGAGGCAGCGCTGGGTTCGGACCGACAGATCCTGTGGAGTCTGGCTCTCTCAGTCTCAAGGAGCGATCGCATGCAGCTGTCCGGGCCCTCACTCCTGGGCTGTGCGGAGGCAGGCGATTTTATACCGTATGTTTCAATGGCGGTGCCGCTGATATCCATTGCGACGAGACTCGGTCAGTGGCCCCAGGAATATGGAAACAAGAGTGGTTTCACGTTGCCGATGCGTTTCATTACAAGTATAACGTGTCTGCGGTGCCTTCCAGCTTGACGGCCGTACGCGGGCAGTCTGCTGCTGCTCGAGACACAGGAAGCGGTGGGTTGCAGGCAGACGGCGCCTCTATTGACCATGCCGTGCAAAACTACGACGCGAAGGCAGCCTAGGATCTGCTCGGCAGCTCCCGTGGAGGAGTGCCCGAGCGAGTCGTTTTGCAGCTGGCCGCCTTTGCTGGTGAAGGGCCGGCCGAATCGTTTGTGGACGAGATCAAGGTGATTCGCTACGAAGGGCTGGCTGTTTGTCCCGCTGTAGAAGCGACGTCGCTCGCAGTCGATGGCCCGGTAGCTGCGGCCCACATGCATTCACCTGCGGCCCTATATCTGCTGGATGAGACGTCACGTGCATTAGCCGTTGTCGAAGCGACCGCAGGCGCAAGATTTGGCGGTGCGACGGCTGTATCGTACGCTCCAAGCAATGGCGTTTACTCCGCCGAGACTATAGGTGGCCAGCCTGCCCTTGCAGTTGGAGCACCCCCCCTGGCTTCAGGGGGACCTGGATCCGCCTCCTCGGCTGGTGCCAGTGTGGCTTCCTCCATTGCCCTCGACCCTAGCCGTGGATACATTGAGTTGCCCGCGTTCTCTCGGTTTGATCCGTTGTCCGGTTTTAGTATTGACTTGTTCCTGCAAGTCTCAGAATTACCTACAGGGGGAGCTGCGACGATTCTGTCAGACCGTGCTGGTGGCACTGGTGCCAATGATTTCGGCTTGATGCTCCAACTCATGACAAACGGAAGTCTCTGCGTGCGCAGGCAATCTGCTGATGGAGTGGCCGTGCTAGTGACTTCTCGCCCAGTGCTCCCCAAGGTGGTACTTCACGTTGCAGTGGTGTACCGTGCCCGCGATGGGCTCACGTACATCGTGATTGACGGCGAAGAGGACGTCGAATGTTTTCGGTCGGGAACCGCGGGGCCCGGCCTCAACATAGGAACCCCCCTTGCTCTCAGTAGACCTCTAAGAATCGGATTCGATGGATTTAGCGTCTCGACGAGCGGGACTCACGGTGGAGGAGGCTCAATGCCGTTGGGGTCCCTCGCCTAGGCCCGGAAAGGCCGCTCGGGCCTTCTGGTTGATGTACTTACCGTATACGACACGGAGAAGCTTCCTGGTCTGCACGCGATGTCTGCTCGGCCCTATGCTTCGTCATGGAGCGATGGAGAGGAATCGATAGCCCGAGTGCGCCTGCCTGCAGCCAATTCCGCTGATTCTGACGCCAGAGATCCGCTCCGTGAGCTTTCAATTCCCGACGGGGAAGGAGGTGTTGGACTGTGGGTAGTTGATCCTTCTACCTATGAAGTTGAAGAGTCTGCTGTGTTTGACGTAAACGCATTTGATGCCGATCGCGCACTGGAGCAGCTGCAGCTGATGCGTGATTTCTTGACGAGCCCGTTCAAAATGAAACCTGGGTCGCTCGTTTTAGGCGCTGCCAGAGCACCAAAGCCCTCATCTGGTTCTTTGCATCTTCCTAGACGGCGCCTGCTCTTCGAGGACCGCATATCTCCGCTTATTAGCGATGACGTTGTCTCGAAGCGATTCACCGGCAGAATCAGCATGGACGATGCGTCGGTATACACGGAGTCCAAGACATGGTCTGGTGCAAAGCGCCACTGTGAAGGACAAGGACTGCGGCTGTGCGACTTCCGTAGCATCTGCCGTGTCAGAGGCACCGGTACGTTCTACTCGGGAGTCGGTCGAGTTGAGGGGCTCGGTTGGACCCCGATCAGCGAAGGCGCCAACAGGTGGGTGAGCATTGGTTAGGCATACGATTCCTACGAATGCAGGGAACATGCCGACATTTTCGGCAACGCTCCTACGTGGGGGGAAAGTACCGGTCAGCAGGAAGGGGGTCAGGTCGTCTGCTGCCGCGATCACCCGGTATTGAACTGGCGAGAAGTAATCGAAGTGCCCCCAAGCGACGCCGGGTTTTCAACCTTCGTGACACATAACAATCCCCACTGGTAGTGGACGAGCGATGCACTGTATTGCGAGTCATACTACGTCGCCTAGCTTAGATATGGCATCTACGGCACCCCATCTAGGTGCACACACTACGCATACGGTGTACTCCTGTACATGGACACGCCTGCAGCCCGTGCACTGCGCGACTATTCAATGGAAATGGACGTTTTCACTCACGTGCGAGGGCAGGGTATCATCATGCGATACCAGGATAAGGATAACTATGTTGCGTTCCGATTCAACGTCGAAGAGAGCACTTACACTTGCGTCAGTTTTATCAGAAGGAGCACTGCAGATGGCGACGAGACATTCGATCGGTATTTCCGAGACCTGACTCGCATGCGCGTGAAACGCAATTAGTGGATCAGACTGCGCGTCGATGTAGAGGGGTACCGTTATAGAATCTGGAACGAAGGCGAGCTGCTCGCCGAATGGACAGACCCAAGTGCAAATCGACTTGAGCGAGGAACGATTGGATTCGTAAGTTATCACGGGTTGCAGCGCATCGATTAGGTGCAGGTGTACTCGTCACCTCCTGTGAACTCGACGGCATTCGATCCTCTTGCCAAGGAAGTGGACGTGCTGCTGGCAAATATAGGGGCTCCTCCAGTTCCAGTACCTCGCCAGTACTTCGCGCCTAACTCATAGCGCCGTCCAGAGCTCGGCGGTGAGACCTCATGGGCATTCATCGGACATGTACCCAGCAACGCTACATCTGGTATGACTACGGAGGCCATACGTCGCGGCGGGGGAAGCAGTGCAGTCGGTAACCTGGGCGATGGCCCCGTTAGTGTAAGATCCGTACTTGCATGTCCTGCGCAGCGCGTGCGGATTCCAGAGAACAGCTTGAGAGGTACGTTGTCATCAAGACCAATACGAGGACAGATCGGACGAGCGGCACGAGGCTTTGAGCTGATCGCTGGGCACGAGCTGCCAGGCGCAAACGGGAATTCCCACTCGTTCTCGTTGGATAAATCCACTGGAGGATTGAAAGTGGACAATCCTTAGATCGACCGAGAATCCCAATCATCTTACAATCTAACCATAAGGGCGACGTCCAGAGGCTTTGATAGTGGTTGGCTTCCCATCGCTTCGAACCTCCCAGAAGAAGCCCACGAGACTCAGTTCCCAGCCGGTGGAGGGTCATTCCGCGAGGTTCACCTGCCTCCAGATATCGCTGCATCCGATCCAGCACTACTTGAAGTGTCCGTCAGAGTGCGGGCTGCATCAGGACCCAACTCTGGCTTCGAATTTAGAGCCGGCAGTGCGAGCGTGTTCCAGGACGACTCAATACACTGGGCTTTTTACGGCGGAGCCCTCTTTGGATATCGCACAGGATTCGGAGTACCGAGATCGGACCTAAGGATAAACTCAGCAGACCGAGCCATCGGACGAGGGCGAATGGCGGTGGCTGCTTCTGGTGGGAGCGCCAGACCTTCGGCATTTGGCACAGGTATGGTGTCTAGCGAGTAGTACGTCGGAGGTACTGCAGACCCTGGTTCACTAGATGCCGCGGCACATGCAGAGTCCCGGGCCTCCCCCACGAGGCCTGGAGCCGTGAGGATATGGGCACCAAGCTCATACTATCACCTCAGAGGATCCCTTGTAAACGTTGGCATCGGTATGGGCTCCGTATTCGACAGCCAGCGCAGATTCCTCGGGGAGCGCTACATGCAAAAGACGCACGAAGGAGAGGTGAGGGTGATAGCTCGTCCAATCACGTCTCCTGATTACGACTCCGGGTGGTTCGACATTCAAGCGACAGAGCGCTGGGAGTCGCAGAGGCGACTGCAGCACAATCTTGATGGCACTCCCGCAAGGTACAGGGTCCTTGTTCGAGCTATCGACGGGCCGAACGCTGGCATGGTGTTCGAGTCTCGTGCTGACGGGTCCACTCGTGACCACTACACGCGGGAGTATGGTGGTGTTGTTGCTATGGCAGATCCTGACGAGATATTTGTATTTGTTGCCTCACGATGGGATGCAAGCGATTCGTACTGCATTCATATCGGGACTGGATACGGGAACAATCATGCACTCCAGTCCAGCCAATTCTGCCAAGTACGGGTGCAGGCCTGGGGAGCACAGCGAACGCAAGTACCGATCATCACGACCGAATGGTAGGATGCCAGCCTTATCTCCGGTCGCGATCTCTTCGATGAGATCCGGATCCCTTAGACTGCGAGACCAGTCTCGGAGGGTGGTCTCGGAGGAGTGTCGCCCGAGTATGTTCAGGTAGAGATTCGCAACCTGGACGGGAATTCTCCATAGACGCTGACCGTGTATGACAGCGCTTGCATTGGAAACTATGGAAACGTCATTCCCTGGGCCGGAGCTGGAGGGGTGTGCGCCGCAGTGTCTTCAGATGCTAGTAATACAGACACTGGCCTGGTAGTCCGAGTCTGGTCGCCTGGGTCCGATCCCTAGAATGCGGCGTTTCCTTCCACATCCATGCGCCCGATTTACACTTTTGATGGCTTCGGAGGGCAATACACGCAGTTTCATGCGCAGTCCGTGCAGGTTCGAGTGAAAGTGTTTGCAACGTACCCAGGGCAGAAGGATCAGCTAGAGGTCACTGTAGATGTCACAGACGTGTAGGAGCCGCCTCTGGCATCAGACACGGAGTTGCCTGTTCAGGAGTCTGTCGATGGCGGGCCTTCGCGCGCAGGGGAATCAATAGGATTTGTCAACGCTCGTGACGACGATGGCGCTGGGGGATCTGGAACAGGTCTGTCGTTCCACGTCTTGCTAACCAGTGGCAATGGAGTGGATGGCACTTTCGTCGTGAACGCCTCGACCGGTGAAGTCACGATAAACAATACGGCAGGTGTGGATTTCGAGTCCGGAGGGGAGGCCGGAGGTAAAGAGATGCTTGTTCGAGTCAGTGATGGCACTTTCTCCTCCATCATAAAGCTGTTCATCCGAATCACTGACCAGAATGACCCCGTCTCCATCGAACCGGCGCAGTTCACGATCGAAGAGAACCTGCCCATGTTCTCGCTGGTGGGCCAGCCCATGATATCCAGCGATCCAGATGAGGAGCAGACCACTCTGTTCAGCATTGACGAATCCACGAATCCTAACGGTGCGTTTGCCATCAACAAGTGCTCAGGGCAACTGCGAGTCCAGAACGAAGCAATGATCAACTATGAAAGATTCCCGGTGCACCGAATTCGAGTCATAGCGACGGATGACGGCGAGCCACCGACGAATGATAGTGCCATCATTGAGATCACTTTGCTCGATGTGAACGACGCGCCAACACTGAATGGTTCTGTCTCTTTCGAGGCGCCCGAAAACATTTTAGCTGAGAGGCTTGTGGCTCGTTTCCCTGCATTTGACGAAGACAACGATACGCTGTCGTTTCGCATCGTGGCAGGCGACCCCTCTAACTTCTTTGACATCTTAACCTCGCCTGTGCATCTTGGAGGCCTTGCGTTTGATCCTGACACTGGACATGCAGCTTACTATTTGGCTACATCGGACAGACTTATATCGTCCGGGGACGGGACAGGTGTCGGTTTGTCTGCCAACGAGTCAGCAGGCCGATTGGTACTCAATTATGAGGACACGCTTCGGCCATCCCTTCGATTCAACCTCCGAGTCCAGGTCGAGGACGACAGCGGCACTCCCGAGTACGAGTTGCGCTCTGATTCGGAGTTTTTTACCATTCATGTTGGGGATAGGAACGACCCTCCGCGAGCCTTGAACCAGCAGAGAGCAGTGCCAGAGAATTCCCTGTCAGGGGTCACCGCTGGCGTGGGCCTGCAAACATCCGACGAGGATGAAATGCAGATCGCTACTATAGCTACGAGGCGAACTGACAGTAGAAGATATTCCGTCGTTTGGCCAACAGTGCGAGCGATATATTTATCCGTAGCCCAAGCAGTGGGTATTCAAGCATCAGCCCCCTACACACCAGCCCTCGATCACTCAATTTTGCCCTTCAACGTTACAGAGTCGGGTAATGTATACGTGCAGCTTGTCGCTGGATTCTCGGACAGCTCAGGGTCTGGTGCCACCGCATTTGGCGGGGGACTGGACCGGGAACACACAGACACCTGGATAGTGCCAGTCAGAGCTGTAGATTCAGGAGGTCCGAACTCGCTGTATGCTGAGCGATCAGTTGACTTCAATGTGACTGTCAGCGTCACGGACGTTTAGGAGCCTCCAATTTGCGAAGACCTCTCGTTTAGCATTCCAGAGACAGCAGTTCCTGGCCGACTCGTTGGGAGGGTTTCAGCTCGCGACCAGGACGAGGGCGATGTGCTCATCTACGCCATCATTAGCGGCAATGACGGTGATGCATTTGCAGTGCTACCTGACGGCAATATTACCGTTGCCCGGCCTCTGGATTTCGAGACGACGAACTCGTACACGCTGGAGATGCAGATAGCTGATGGTGAGTTGGACGACCTGGGGTCACAAAGTGGCAGCTCTGGATCTGGTGGTGGGGCATCCAGTGACACCGGGCAGCCGGATACAGGCGAAAGTGGCGACAACGGAGACGTGTCAGGAGGCGGTGACGGAGAGGCAGATGGAGTTGGTGGTGGTACCTCCAGTGCCCGCAACGTAACGTGCACTTATACCGTCCAAGTTCAGGATGCGAATGACCCGCCGCAGTTTCCTGCATGTCCTTCTGCGAGTAACGCAGACATTGATTACGTGCCATACCCGGGATTTTCCTCTGTGCAGGGATTAGTAAATTCTCAGACGGACGCAGACGGAGTGAATGTTTTCCTTTTATCAGGAGAGACCGGCTTTGGTGATGACGAGGCGAGATGCCTGCGTGCTTGCTCTGCCCTCGATACGTGCGAAGCATACACGCTCTTCGGAAACAGCTATTTTGTTCAGGGATTACGTGGATCGTGCTTCGGCCGGTCGGCTTTCACATCTGTCATGGCTCCGATAGACCGAGCGGCTGCTCGTCAGGATTCAAACGCGAACGTGTCGGCGCAAGCAAGTGCCGTAACATACACGCTTTTTTCCGGGCGGAAAGTGCGCAGCTGCGAGCTCATTACCCTACGTGAAAATCTGCCTGGCAGCACCTGGATCTCTGCACCGTTTGCCATTGCTGACTTCGAGGGCGACCCGTTTTCCGTGCGAGTCGCGGCTGCCGGCCGGGACACGGATCAAGCTGGGATGTTTACCATCGTCAACATCACGTAGAACTCCACAGCTGTGCAGGCAGCACAAGCAGCGATCGATTCCCGCAGGCCAGTGGCATCGAATCCAAGCCTGGCGGCTGCTGTCAGTACTCAGTGGTTTCAGATTCGCATGGATTTCGCGGGTGTTCGAAAGGTTCTGTCGCACGAGGACTCTGACATCCGATTCGTCCGAGCCATTGCCACAGATCAAAGCTCGGATGGAACGAGTGCAGTCGCAGATTTCATATTACGTGTGTCAGACATGAACGAATTCCCATACTTTGATGGGGATGTGGTGGCTCTTGAGCCCTCACATACAAGTGGTGCTGCGGTCACAACGAATCGAAGTATAGTAGAGAGAGACGCTGCAAATACGATTCTGGGGCTACCAATCGTATGCAGGGACGAAGACGTCGAGGCAGGCGTTCAGAATGCTTCCATGAGCCTGTTTTAGGACGACCCAGTGGATGCCGGTTACTTCGCATTCGATCCAGCGACCGGTCTCTTGAGGTCGACCCGGTTCATGGACAAGCAGTTTCCCAAAGAATTCGAGTTAGTGATCGAGTGCCGGGATTTTGATGGACTTGCTGCGCGCATCTTAGTCGCAATACCGGTGTAGAACTCCAACTCGCGGCCTGTGATCACGAATGCTGGCTCGACAAGGACAGTCGCGGAATCTGCAACTGCCGGGACAGCCGTGACTGGGCCGGCACTTCGGGCTACGGATGTGGACACGGGAGACGTAATTCAGTTCGGCTTTGTGTCTGTGGTCCCCGCAGCCGCCATGCAAGTGCTGTCTATTGATCCATTTTCCGGTGTGATCTCGGTCGCAAGGGACTCTCTGCCTATATTTAACTTTGAATGCGATCGCGAAGAGCCAGTGTTTGGCTGTCCGCAGGTGCACAGAGCCTTTTTCGTCACCGTTTCGGCAACCGACTCCGGTGCTGGGAACCTAACAGCGATCGCCACTCTAGTCGTCAACGTGACTGACGTTTCGGAAGCCCCAGTCGTTCCTAGCAGGAGGCTTTACATGACGATCCCAGAGCTGTCCGCCCCTGACTCTCCCCTGCAATGGGATTCCGCGTACCATCAAGACGATTTCGTTCCTGACTTCTACGACGAAAAGAGAAGTCCGTTGACCTTTGAACTGGTGGCAGACGTGTCTCAAGTTGCTCTTCAGTCCGAGCAGGCAGCGATTTCAGCTGAGTTTCGAAGCAGCTTCGCTGTACGTGCCGAGAACGCTACAACGTCTGAGCTAGGAGTTGAAGGCACGATTGGTGGGTCTACCCCTTCAGGCACGTTTTCGTCCTCTGAGCGCTCACTCATTCGAAATCCGCCGCTGCAAACACCTAGGTTCTATTTGGCAAGCACAGTGCCCACTGATCTGCCTGCTAGCTTGGCCACTGGGTACTCTGAAGATCCTGGCGATCCTGGCGTCCGTTCCCGCGCCCTCCTCGATTATGAGCACCGGAACGAATACGCTGCGACCCTTCAAGTGACTGACAGTGAGGCTAACTAGAGGTTGGTGCCCATCACGGTACGGGTGCAGGACGTGCTCGAGAGGCCCATGGCTCTCTCCGCCCCCGGCTCAAGCGGCTCAGCTGGAAGCCCTGTTCCTTTTGGCGAAGGTCCAATTGTTTATGGTTCAGTGCTCCCTGAAGGCAGCCCTGCTGGAACCTTAGTGAGTAAGGTTGCTTGTATGGATCCGGATGGGGATTCGATTCGATACGTATTGCACCGTGTGCGGCGCATACGGCATGATGGCACCTTCTCGGACGAGACACGCGACGAGGCGTCGCAGCAGCTTGTACAAACTATCGCGATCAACGAGACGAACGGATAGCTCAGTCTACGTGCTCCCAGTTTTGGGGCGAGGAGTGTCCTTGATTTCGAGCAGTACACTGGATACAATGCCACGGTGAGGTGTGTTGATAGGCCGTTTGATAGCCATCCAGACATCCTGTACGCCGAGATGATCGTGTCAATAGTAGTGGAGGATATTGTTGATCTTACCATCCAGCGGCTCCGCGTTATAGGTGCACAAACAGATGATTTGGCCACTGTTGGCGGGCAGAGCGTCGAAATCTTCGGGAGCGGACTGGGCCAACGTGGCATCGATGCACTCCCAGCAGGCGTGAGGGCATTCTATGGCTGCGAACCAACCGGCCCATCCTCGACCTACGATGCGTTTAGTGGTATTTCTTGGTCTGTTGGTATACCGGCTACGGTTGAAGCAGATCCATTTGTCAGCGCTTGCTCGTATGAAGCTCAGAACTGCGAGATCGTGGAGGCCGGTTCCACGATCCGATGCACAACGTCAGAAGGGGCAGGTGCAAACCACCGGTGGAAGATTCAGATCGATGCTTCTGCATACGGAGGAATTGTCTCCGAGCGCCACACATCCCCAGCGGCGGGGACACCAGAGAGACCACAAGCCACGAGCTATGCCCCGCCGAAGGTGCTAGCTGCTGTCTCGCCACTGTTGTCGACCGAAGGCGGAAACAACATCCGATTCGAAGGTGTGGACTTTGGGCCCTCAGGAACAGAGATCTCAGCAATGGCTGAGTCGGCTGAAGGTTGGATTCTATCTTTCACCAACTGTGTGGTCGTTGACCACAGCACAGCAACATGCCAATCTGACGAAGGTGTTGGTAGAGGCTACTGGCCCGAGATTCGGGTGGCCGGCTAGCGCAGCCAGACAAGGGTCGAGTATGACGCCGCTCGAGATGCTGAGCTGCTCGAGATTCTGTCCGGGTCTACGTTGATTGGGGCTGCTAGGCCAGAGAGCAGCACGATTCTACTCTCATTCCTCCCGCCGGTGCTATCTAGCATTGGATCAGCAAACCAAGGCTCTGAGGGCGATTCAGAGGTGGATTTATTGGCACTGACGGGTCGTGGCGGAGAATAGATACGGATTGAAGGAGCAAACTTGGGTCCTGGTGGTTCTAACGCACCGTTAGTTGCTTTGATGCGCGGCTTGGTTGGCAGTGATAGCGTGTGGGAATCACTTTCGGGCAGCTCTGATTTCTTGCCAATGGAAATGGGAGGCACCTTGACGCAGCAACGCAGGAGCGAGGCACTGCGTGCCGTTGGAGGTTCCCGCGAACTTACGTTGCTTGCTGCATGCGTCGTGACCGAACCGCACCGAGTTGCAGTGTGTTCCACTCCTCGCGGGTACGGTACGTCATTCCGCTGGAGGCTCCTGGTCGGAGGTCAGGCGAGCATCGAACTGACGAACCAGGTCAGTTCATACGAGGCCCCTGTCATCACATAGATTTTTGGAGGAGGGGCCAGTGCTTCTCCCACTGTTGGTGGTGCTCGGGTCGTACTCAATGGAACTGGATTCGGGCCACTTTCTGTGCAGTCGGCAGAGCTATTCGTGCGCTCTGAGAACACGGGAGCCCTCGGCATTCGAACGAAGGTGCTCAGGTCTGCTGTGAGTGACTTGCAAGCGGATGCTATGGGACAGGCTTTGGAATCTCTCCCTAGTGCAGATGTGATCTCGATTGAGAGTAAAGCGCAAGTCCTGGGCGAGGACTGGTACATGGACCGGGTGATCATGTCTGGCGACGTCGTGGCATATGGTCCTCTTGGCGCTCACGACGACGGTAAAACCATCTCCGAATGGCTCCTGCGGACTGGAGGCCCAGAAAACGGATCGTTCGTGTATGCAGGCCCTTATTCTATGCCCTCTGTAGATCCGGACGACCCCAGCACAGGAGCCGCATTAGCATTTGCAACGCTGCCTAGCCAGAGGCGCAGAGGTAGATCCAGCTGGTATGTTGCAGCTGGATGTCGCATGGAGCGAGAGCACACGACATTCGTTTGCACCACGCAGGCCGGTACTGGCATGAATCACTTCGCGTAGATTGTCGTTGGCGGCTAGGCATCCCCCGTCTTTGTGCAAAGTGGAATTAACTACGCCCCGCCTTTCATCACCCATACGAGCGGAGAGGCATCGCCAGCAGCAGCCACGCCTGGGGATGAGACCTTAATCCTGCACGGTGCCAACCTCGGAGAGTCAACGCTGACTCTAGAGCGCGTGAGCTGGGGTGCGGATGGAGGCGAGTTTGCCGGGCGGGACTGCTTCATGGTGGAAGCACATTCTGCTATTCAATGCACTACATCTGAAGGGGCGGGGCGAGGACTTCGCATTGACGTGGTGGTGGATGGGATTAGATCGGCGGCACCGCGGACTTCTTTCCGCGCGCCGGAGATCTCAGGTGTCTCGGCCCCGACCAGGGCCAACGGTTTTTCAACTCGCGGTGGCGAGCAACTTGTTATAGATGGGCGCAATTTTGGTAACGCAACTCACGAACTCTACAAAGGCTTGACCCTGGACGAAGTTGCCAGGCAAGCTATTTTGGATATCGCTCAGAACTCCAGTAGTGACCCCCTAGGGGTTGGAGGGAATCAAGTAGTCACTTTGGATGAGCTCTCGCGGAGGTCCATGGACGTTGGAGGCTATGGAGTTGCCTTCACGTACCTAGACTCTGTAACTGTTGGACCGTATATGATGCCGGCGTCAATGTGCAACATAACGCAAGAACATGCTCAGATCCAGTGTAACACCCTGCAAGGAGTCGGTGCAGGACACCGGGCAATCGTAAGCGTTGGCGGGCAAGACTCTCAATCAGGTAGCTCTAGTTAGACTGGGTCTCAAGCATCCACGATGGACTATGCCCCTCCAAGGCTACTTGCGATGCAGCTGCGGCCTGCAAGCGTGCTTGGGGTTGAATTGCCCCCAGGAGAGACACCCGCCTCGTTCTAGTACGGATTCAGCAGCGTGCCCACAACGGGTGGGGTAATTCGACTGATGGGATAGGACATTGGCCGTGCGGTCGATGGACTTGTTATCAGCGCCGCATCGTCGCCGAGTAACAAGCAGCCATCGCAGAGACAGTACTCAGAGGTGGCATGTGATGCGTCGTCTCGCATTGACACCGAAAGCTTTAAACGATCATTTGCTGACTTCTACGATCCGATGCCCCACGCGCTCTCGTACTCACAATGGCATATCGACGTCTAGGGCGCAGGCGGTAGCGTTGGTGAGCCTGGCAGCATCACAGGTGCGTTGCCAGATCTGCCAATCGCAACGGCTGTGCAAGATCCCGACCTGTACTGCGTAGATATAATCGTGCCCCCTGCCGACGGTAAGAGCCGCATTGTAAGTGCTTCGGTCGGAGGCAGGCGATCCAACGTACTGCATTTCTCCTATGCTGATCCTTTCATTCGTGAGATGATTGTTGTGGAGGACCCTGCTGAGCCGACAAGCGCACGCCGAGTCCTAATCATCCGTGGCGGGAATTTTGGGCTGCGAGGGCGAGTTCTGGTGGCTGTACGAGACGTGAACGCGGCTGTCGGAAACTTGAACAGCTCTGCCTCGGATGCTGCGACCATTGTGTCGGACTTCGAAGACTTCACACTGCCTGCAGGGGGCGCCTCGCTGTCTGCTGATCCACCTGTCGTTCAATGCGACGTTCAGACAATCTAGGGCGGGGCTTCTGTGGGTGCCACTGGATTGCCACTGTCTTCTAGCACGAATAATCCGACTTTCTGGACTCATACATAGGTCCGATGCGTGCTTCCTGCGCTCCCTGCATCCCTCGAGCCAGTGCAGGCAGGTTTAGTGGTCCTCGAGCAGGGCATCGACAAAGTGCTGACTGAGCCACTATTGTTCCGTTAGCGATCCCCCGTGGTGGAGGGGTTCTCACCTGCTGAGTCTGCGACCCCTGGTGGGGGTCGCATTGCGATTACTGCCCGGTTCCTCGCCAGCAAGAGCAGCGCCGGTCGGATCTCGGCTTTAATTGGCGAGTTCGCATGCCCGGTCGATTCCGAATCATTCGTTGAGCTCATGGATGGTGGGGCGGCATGCCCTCTCACGGGTGACTGTGAGCCGAGGCGTGACCTATGGGCTAGGTTTGAGTGCACGGTTCCACAGGGCTAGGGGTCATAGCTTCCTGTGACTGTTAAGCGAGGAGAAGACAGCAGTCTTGATTCTACCCTCTTGTTCAGCTATAACGCGCCTAGGCTAGACTCGTTGCGATGGGACACGGACTCTGGTGCCGAGCAATTGAACCCTAGTGGTGGGTGGCCAACCCAAGGACAGACATTCAACGTGACACTTGAAGGGTCTTCCATGGGTGTCCAACCCTTCGTGATCGTTGGGGGCGAAACAATGCCCTAGGAGGGTGTGCTCCGCCTGGATGCAGCGGGTCACAGTCTTGTGAGCTTTGTGATTCCTGAGGGCAGCGGCCTGCGGAACCAAGTGCGGCTAAGGGCCGGAAATCAAATCTCTAACGAGCTGTTACTCGACTATGGTCCGCCGAGAATTTTCGCGGACCAGACAACCCCGTGGCCACTTTTGGCGGGAACAGCAGGTGGGACCCCTGTGACGCTTCGAGGGCGCAATTTCGGTGCCGGGCCAGGGGCTGGCATTCCGGGTAGCTTTGTGGTCATGGGCAATTCTGTTGTCAACGCAACTTCGTGGACGCACGATGAGATTACCTTCCAGGTGCCCGAGGGGTAGGGTGAGGCGATTCAGATCGTTGTTTTCGTCGATGGGCAATCTAGCAATTCCTCGTTGCCAGGAGATGCCTCTGGCGAGCCTGAGTTTCCACCGCTGCGGATTGACTACCGCCAACCTAGATTAGACTCGATCGAGCCTTCGTTGCTACAACTGTCAACCGATGGTCTGGTTGCAGCAGATGCAGTCGGTGCTCGTCCTGATCTCCTGGACCAG
>Ga0136560_1000394_pt1 | contig 21741 bp, 14 predicted proteins | sample AntRauMeHopE1497_FD_104925 | JGI IMG/M metagenome (GOLD analysis project Ga0136560, IMG submission 104925) | Saline lake microbial communities from Rauer Islands, Antarctica - Metagenome Hop E1 #497 | ecosystem: Environmental > Aquatic > Non-marine Saline and Alkaline > Saline | place... | reverse complement strand
GTCGCTGGTGGTAGGCGTGGTCAAATCATTTTCTGATAGTTACTTATCGTGATGAATGTGTCATAGATGCGAAAGTTTGAGGAGCGGAGTGCGTGAACGCGGGTCTGGAAGTTGAGGAGAGCGACCGTCGTAAGTCGAGAGGAGCGACCGACCCCCCTGCCTCCCCTGTGCCCCGTTAACGACGTGTGTGGATTGTGTTGAAGCGTCCACGGCCGAGGGCCCAGGGTTTCAGCGGGCCGCCTGATCGCACGCTACGCTAGTCCCGGCATGGCGGGGCGACGCCAGCGACCGAGCCGATCCGGATGGCCAATTCGTGATTTTTCGGGCTCCACCCGCTCCGCCCGGGCCGCACACGCAGCACCCGAGCGCCTGCCCGCGGCATGGCATCCGTTCACGGGTCGATCCAGGCGTGAGTTGCTCCCGCGGATGCCAGGCCTCGCGCAGCCTGGGCCAGCGTGAAGGCGTTCCGGGCGAACTCTGACGATGACGCCACCACCCCCTTGCTCACGCAACGTCACGGTGCGGCTCTCCCTCCCCGATACGCAGTGAGTTGATGGCCAGGGTCCGTGAGCTGGTGCGCGCGGGCTCCCAGCCCAAGGATGCCTTCCTGGCGGCGTCCGGCGAGCTCACCGAGTCCCTGCGCTCCGCTCGTGGAGCACAAGCGGCATCGTCATCGGGAGCGGCCCAGGCCATGCCCCCGAGATTGCCCGCGGCGTCCCCAGCGGCGGCAGAACCTTCCGCGGCCGCCGCTGGCGCGCCCGAGCCGGAGGCGCCGGCATCATCCCCGGCTGCCAGCAGCTCTGACGCCGTATCTTCGCCTGCAGCCCCGGCGCGCGCGTCGTCATCGTCGTCGGCAGCGGCCGAGCCCGCGGCACCAGGCACCCCGGCTGGCAGGCGCGCTTCGGACGGCGGCAGTGACGGCTCTCCGCCGGCCTCGAGCGGCTCGCACGCCGCTGCTGCCTCGTCCTCCTCCTCCGCGGCAGCGGCCGCCCCCTCGTCGGCGGACGTGCCCTCCGCCGCGGAGGAGGCCGCCCTGCTCGGCAACGTGCTCCCCGAGGACGCCGTCTCGTCCTTCGCCCCCCTCGTCGGCGGCGCCGCCACGGCCCTCGGCATCCTCGAGCGGCTGGAGGGAGCCATGTCCGTCCACGCCGCCGGCGTCCCCGAGGCTTTCAGCTCCCTGGAGGGGTACGTGAGCGAGGTCCTCAGCCACGACGCCGCCCTGGACAGGGCCTTCGTGCTGCGCGGCGCCGACGCCGGCGACCTCGCGGCGGAGGCGGCGGAGGCCGGGTCGGAGCCCGAGGCCGCCGCGACGTCGACCTCGAGCGGGCTGGACCTGGAGGGCTGCATGCAGGCGTTCGAGGCAATGCAGGGCGCGGGGCAGGAGGGCGTGATGCGGGCTCTGGCCACGGCGAACCTGCTCGCGCTCCACGGCATGCGGGCCGCGGCGGGGACGCTGGGCGTGGACGAGCCGCACACCATGCGCCGCCTCCTCGTCACGCTCCTCTCCCCCGGCCTCGTGCACCCCCCCGAGCCCGGCGTGGCCGCCGCCGTGGGCGTCGAGCCGGACACGACGCCGCTCGGCACCGCGGCGCACATCGTCGACGGCCTCGCCCCCGCCGGCCGCGCCCTCCTCGTCCGCTGGCTCAGCCGCGCCCCGTCCTCGGCCGTCTCCGCCCTCGCCCAGGCCGGCATCGGCTTCTTCGAGTGCCTCCACACGCGGTCCATCACCCCCGCCGAGGCGGACCGCCACTGCGCCATCGCCGCGCTCGCCAACGACGCCAACGAGGCCGCCTACCGCCGCGAGGGGCGCCGCCCCATCCCCTTCCAGGCCCTCTACAGCCCCGTGGTGTCGGACAACGTCGACCCGGTCAACGAGTTCCGCCGCATGCGCGCAGCCTCCGGCCCCGGCTCCTTCTCCTTCCTCAACTACCCCTTCCTCCTCTCCGCCGCCGCCAAGACGGACTTCCTCGCCGTCGAGGCGCGCACAGAGATGGCCAAGCACATGCAGCAGGCCGGCCGCGTGGCCCGCGGCCTCTCCCCGGAGGAGCGCCTCGCCGCCGCCGCCGCCCCCGAGGGCCTCGCCGCCCCCTACTTCGTCCTCAACGTCAACCGCGACCGCGTGGTCGAGGACACCCTGCGCCGCATCGCCACGACGCGGCCCCGCTGGCAGCTCAAGAAGCCCCTCCGGGTCAAGTTCGCCGGCGAGGCGGGCATCGACGAGGGCGGCGTGCGCAAGGAGTTCTTCCAGGTCATGACGCGGCAGCTCTTCACCATGTCCTACGGCATGTTCCTGGAGGAGACGGAGACCAACACACTGTGGTTCAACCACGACTCGGTGGTGCCCCCCGTGCAGTGGGAGCTAGTCGGCGTCGTCCTCGGCCTCGCCATCTACAACGGCGTCATCCTCGACATCCAGTTCCCCACCGTCGTCTACCGCAGGCTCCTCGGCAAGGCCGCGACGCTGCGCGACCTCGCGGAGTTCCGCCCCGCCGTCGGCGCATCCCTGCAGGCCCTGCTCGACTACGACGCCGACGACCTCGAGGACGTCATGTGCCTCGACTTCACCGCCACGTACTCCAGCTGGGACCAGACCAAGACACACGAGCTCCTTCCCGGCGGCGCCGGCATCCCCGTCACCCAGGCCAACAAGGCCGAGTACGTGCGCCGCTACGTCGCCTGGTCGCTGGAGCAGCTCGTGGAGAAGCAGTTCAGCGCCTTCAAGCGCGGCTTCGACAACGTCGCCGCCGGCGACGTGATCCGGACCTTCCGGGCGGAGGAGATGGAGCTCCTGGTCACCGGCTCCAAGGAGCTCGACTTTGCCAAGCTCAAGGAGTCGGCGGTCTACGAGGAGCCGTACGAGGAGCACCACCAGGTGGTGCGGTGGATGTGGGAGGTGGTCATGGACGAGCTGACCCCCGAGGAGAGGCGCAAGTTCCTCGCCTTCAGCACCGGCTCCGCGAGGGCGCCCATCCGCGGCCTGGGCTCGGTTCGGCTCACAGTTTCCAGGGCGGGGCCGGACTCGGAGTTCCTGCCCTCGGCGCACACGTGCTTCAGCCACCTGCTCCTGCCCGAGTACGGCACGAAGGAGAAGCTCACGGCAAAGCTGCGTGCGGCCATCAACGAGAGCGAGGGCTTCGGCCTGATCTGACAAGGCGCGCGCAGATTTGAGGGCAGTGTGACACTTCGGGCTGCACGGGAAAGGCTGCCAAAATGTCTGGAAAGGCTGCACGGGGATTGGAAGACGCCGCGCCGCGGTGTGGCGCTTCGCTGGTCACGCACACCCGAGCACCCGCACACGCAGTCGCGCTTGCCTACGCCGAGGCGCTCGCAGCCGCAGCCCCGTCATCGCCGCCCGTCTTGGTCACCTTCTCGTTCACGTAGCCGTGGATGAGCTCGTTCATCTCGGCGGTGACGCCGACAGTGCGGGTGGTGAACTGGTGCTTGGTCTGCTTGATCAGGGATCCCTCGAAGATCACGAAGGACTTCTCCGCGTGGCCCCACTGGGGGAGCTCCGCGTAGGGGATGGTCTTAAAGTTCTCCTTCGTCTCCGGGTTGATGAACATCACGCCGCGCGGGTTTACGGCGGCGAACACCTTCTCGCCGAATGTTCCGCGATCGACCGGCTCAAGCCAGAAGAAGGAGCTGCCGTAGATCTTCCACGACTTGACCTCCTTGAGGTACTCCTTCTTGCACGTGTCCGCGTTCTTGCCAGCGTGGGTGGCGAGCACCGTGTTCATCTCGGTCACGTACTCAGTGAGCCTGGCAGACTCGCAGAGGCTCTCCTTGAGGTAGCGCTTGGCAGCCTCCGCCGTGATGGGGGTGTTGGGCATCTCGACCTGGCGCTGCAGCGCTGCAAGCTTGACGCAGTCCTCGTCGAGGCACGGGTAGCGGTCCTTGACCACGTCGTACACGGCCTGCGTGTAGAGGATATGCTCGGCGGCGTGGTCGTACTTGGCTGCGTGGCTGATGCCAAAGTACTGCTTCACCTTGAACACGAAGCGGTTGGGGATGAAGTCGTCGGCGACCTTCCTGTCGCGCTGCAGCAGGTCCCCATACAGGCGGAGCCAGTAAGCGACCACGTCGAGGATCCGCTCGGTCGGCTCTAGGTACCGCTCGTGGCCCTCATCGTCGATGTCGAAGATGCCGAGGCCGCTCATGTTGGTCGGCTCGATCCCAAGCAGCTCGCGGATCATGTTCCTGAGGTCCGTGGCCGTGGTCAGGGACGTGGCAGGCAGCGTCACAAACGTGCCGTCGAGGTTGTACACGCGGACCATGACGGGGAGAAGGTCCTTGGTGGCCTCGACCTCCATGGTCGGCGCCACCTCCTTGCGGGGAGCCATGGTCTTGAGCTTGGACAGGCGGGCGATGCTCGCCAGGGCGTGCTCGTGGATTCCGGGCGGGTCAAGCCCGGACGTCCGGGGGGGCGCGGCGTCCGCGGTGGTCTTGAAGTACCACAGCATGTACGGAAGCAGGTCGTCGCTGGGGGGGAAGGAGCCCGTCAGGATGCTGAACAGCTGCCAGCCGCGGAGGGTGGACCCCTCGATCTCCGACGCGTTATTGGTCGTCTGCTTCATCAGCTGCATGTACGCCTCGTCGCGCAGCTCTGAGGCGGAGCCGGAGAGCATCTTCAGGAGCTTCTCGGCGTGGCCACCTCCCTCCTTGGTGGAGGACCTGTCGCCCATGAAGCCGGTAATGTTCCGGAAGCACTGGATGGCCGAGTTCCACAGCTCGGTCGCCGTCTTAGGGATGTGCGACAGCGGCATAGCAAGGACGTCGCTCTTCCAGGACATGGCCTTGGATGCAGAGGTCTCGCTCTTGCGGCCGATGCCCATCGCCGAGAGCGCGGTGCCCTTGCGCTCCAGGTTCACGAAGTCGCCAATGTTGTCAACGAAGGCCTTGCGGTCGATCGAGCCCGGCCCCGTAACGTTCGTCATGCTCAAGACCGTCAGTTTTGCCAGCCGCTCCTCCTCCTTGCGGAACTTGGCCTCCTCCACGGCGGCCTCGGCGGCCTCCAGCTCGGCGCGCGCCTTCTCCTCCTTCGACTTCTTGGCGCGGATCTTGCGGAGGCGCTCGAACTTCTTGCGGCGGTTGCCCACCAGCTCATCAGCGTCCTCCTTGAGCACGCTCAGGAGCTGGCGCCACAAAGCCTTGATGGACTCCGGAGCCATGACCATTCCCGCGCCAGCAGCGACACCCGCGCTCGCCGCCATCATGGCCGCAGCAGGGGCCGGGGCCGGGGCGGGCGCAGGGGCGGGCGCAGGGGCGGGCGCAGGGGCGGGCGCCGGGGTGGACGCGGCCGCACCGCCAGCGGCCACGTACGCCTCAATGACCTCCTTGGGGGGTTCCGGCTGGGCCTGGCCAGTGGCCGCGTTTGCGTACGCAGTCCCGGCTCCCGAGCCGGAGATCGTCCATCCTGCCGTGGGGGCAGTCGGCTTCGCACTGCACGGAGGAAGGGAGCATGGGGGTGGGTCAGGGGCGCGGGTCGACCGTCCCATCGCAGCCGCCCTGGGACAATGCAGCGCAGCAGGCCATGCGCGAAAGACATCGTTTCGGACGGGAGCAGGCCTCACAGATCGGCCGTGGGCCACTCCCACTGGGTCTTGCCGTCCTTGATAAAGTAGTACTTGCCCTGTGACGGGTCAAGAGCCGCCGTCCACCCCGCTCCGAGCGTGACCTGCTGAGCCATGACTAAAACTACCGAACCTGCACTTCCACCATGGATGAGGCAGCCGGAAACAGCGGTCGTGGGCGCGCGTAGCAAGGTTTCGCCCGGGTTGCATATTGGCGGCCAGCCCTCGGCGCACCCGATGCCCGACCGGGTGAACGAGGCAGCCGTGTCAAGCGCCGGTACAAACGCGAAGATTGTAGCCGTGGCGCTTCGCAAGGGCGCTCACCTGGGTCGGCTTGGCGATGTGCTCAGCCTCGCGCAGCGGATCCTGTGGGCTGCGCGCGCTGGCAGAGCCGCTCAGGATCCTTCCGAATCTGGCAGCGCGGCGCGCGGTCGGGGGCTCGCCCATCCACTCGCTGCTGAATCCCGCGAGAAGGCGCACCATGGCGACCGACCGCAACCTTCGCGCCAAGCTGACGGGCGACCAGGTGAGCCCAATCGCCAGCCACGTGCCGCCAGCTTGGACCTGCAAGCCGCGCCGGGTGAACAGATCGGTTGTAGTTGTGCTCAGCGGGCGCGCGGCACCAGGCTGCAGGGAGCAAGCGCGCCAAAAGGGCAACAGTGTCTGATGAGCTGGGCTGGAGCCGACGGGGCGACGATCGCAGCCGCGCTCGCCCAGCGCTAGCCTGTACCCATGCAGGCTTGTGCTTGCGCATTTGGTGCCCGCATGGCACGGGCGACACCCAGTGCCGCTGCCTCCCCCGCCCACGATGCCGACGGTTCGCAGCGCACCGAGTTTACGGAGAGTGAGATCCCGGCGGGCAATGCCTTGCGTGCCCCGGCCGCGGGCCATCAATCAGTGGCGCCGGCCTGCGAAACCACCAAACCGCCCTCCCACCGTGCCGGCCCCTCACCCCGCACGCAGCCTTTTCGATGCTTGATGCGGACGGATCAGGAGCCATCGACACCGGCGAGGTCAAGGCCGGCCTGCAGCTTTGCGGCATGGTTAGTCGCAACACCCGTGTCTGCTGCCCGCTGGCATTGCCCGGCCCCGATCAGCCCGCCTCCCGTGGCGAGGGTGCACGCTGATACTGACCATTGATGGCTGCGTGCGCCCATTTCGTTTCACAGCGGCCCACTGACGAGGACTGCTCGGACCTCGTTGCAAGGTTCGACGTGAACGGAGACGGAGAGCTGGAGCTGTTCGAGTGGCTGGAGCTCGCCGCCATCGTGTTCCTGGGGAAGGACGACACGGAGGTGCCCATGGAGATGTTCAAGCACCTCGCCCACGACGCCACCGGCAAGATCACCCAGGCCAGCCTGTTCAGCTCGGCCAGCCGGCTACTTGCCCGCATCGGCAAGACCGACTTTACCGAGGCAGACGCGGGGAGCATGCTCTCAGCCCTTGACTCCACCGGGGAGCTCGGTGCGGAAGGCTTCCTTGACGCATGCAAGGGGCTCGGGTTCTACAAGCCCGAGTCGTAGTCGGCGGCGGTCTCGCGGCTGAATCCAAAGGTGCCATTGTCTGACGCTCGCCCGGTCTCATGTGGCATCCAGGCTGCTCAGCGCGATTCGATGCGTGTTCCTCCCCCTTGCGTGTGCTTGCGCGCCGGTGCAGCCCGCGCATCTCTGCCCTGCAGGCCAGAGGCCAGCGCACACTCCTCGACCATGGCCGCCAGTGCTTGCCAATCCCCGAAACGGGACGTTCAGATCAGCAAGGCGCTGAGCTGGATTCTGCGCCACGGAGCTCACAAGGTCGGGGTGCCAGTGACGACGGCCGGGTTTGCGCCCGTCGCAGCGGTGCTTGCCGTGCCCAAGATGTTCCAGCTCGAGGTCACAATGGACGACCTGCTCAAGGTGCGAGCGCTGACCGAGCTGGGAGAGTCGTGAGCGAAGCGATGAGCGTGGACCGGACACGAATTTTCTGCCCAACCAGGCCACCGCAGATCGTCGCTGGTGACGCCAAGGGCAGGTATAGCATGATGTCCCAGGACGGCCATGACATGATCCGGGCCAACCAGGGCCACAGCATTCCCGTGAGCGCTCCAGCGTGTTTGGCTGCGGTGGCCACGCGCAGTCCTTGATCCAGCCCCGAGCAACGACCAGTGGTTCGCGCCGTCACAGGGACTCGATGACGAGCTGTTGCTGCGTGCCATCACGAGCGCTGACGAGGCGCCTAACTTCTACCACGGAACAAGGATGATGGTGCTTCCTGAGGTGCTGGCTCGCGCGACTGGGCTCCGGCCCATGACACGTCAGCACGTGCATTTTGCGACGGCCCCTATCGGCGAGGCCAAGAGCGGCATGCGCAGCGACGCGGCGGCGGTCGTGGACCTTGACGTGGCGCTCGCGCTGGCGGCAGGCATGCGCCTGGGGGTGTCGTCCAACGACGTGGGCCTGACCGCAGGGCTCACGGGGGCGGCGTGCGGCGCGGGGGAGGCGGTGGTCGCGGCCTGGGAGGGCGCTGGTGAGGTGCCGCTACCTGTGCTGGAGGCGGCCGCTGCGGCCGCTGCGGCCGTCGAGGCGGCAGCCGCGAGCGGCGAGGGCGACGACGGCGGACGCGTGGTCCCCTGGTGGACCATCTCCGGTGTGCGCCGGGCGGCGGACGGTGCCGTGATCTGGAGGCGCGGCTGGCCGATCCCGGACGGTCTCGTGCCGGGGGCGGGGGCGCCCGAGGCAGCCCTGGCAGCCGCGCGGGAGGCCGCGCTCTCGCACCGGGCCGCAGCCAAGACGGCGACGAAGCACAAGCGCGCGAGGAAGGAGCGCGAGGCGGGGGCAGCCGGGGCGGCGGCCAGCAGCGAGCGCCGAGCGGCTGGCGCCTCGGCCGCCGCCGCGTCGTCCTCCTCCTCGGCCCCGTCCCGCGCGACCGTCCCCGGCCGGGCCGCCCCTGACGTGCTCCTGGTCCTTGACTTCGAGGCTACGTGCGCCAAGGGAATCCGCCTCTCCCCGCAGGAGGTCATCGAGCTCCCCACCGTCGCCGTGGACGTCGTCACGGGGGCGGTGCTCGCGGAGTACCGCACCTACGTCCGGCCGACGCACCACCCGGTGCTGAGCGACTTCTGCACCTCGCTCACCGGCATCGAGCAGCCGACGGTGGACGCCGCCCCGGCCTGGCCTCAGGCCCTCGCGTCGTGGTCCGCGTGGGCGGCCGGCAACGGGTGGGTGGCCATGGACGCGACGGACGAGGAGGTCAAGGCGGCCGCGGAGGCGGCGGGCGGCGGGGCGGCGGCCGGCACCGGGGACGGCTCCGACAAGTCGCCCGGCGACGCCTCGCGCGCCGCTTCCATCGACTGGGCGTTCGGGGGCGACGGGGGCTCCGGCACGGCGACAGTGAGCAGGTTACGGTGCGCGCGGCCGGGCCGGGCGCTCGTGGTCACGTGCGGGGACTGGGACCTGAAGACAATGCTCCCCGTGCAGGCCGCTGCCAGCCCGGCGCCGGTTCCCCCGCTCATGATGCGGTGGACAAACCTCAAGTTCGCCTTCTCGTCGGCGTTCCGCTCCCCGGGCAGGCACAGCATGCTGACCATGCTGGCGCGGGCCGGGCTGAAGCAGCGGGGCCGCCATCACAGCGGGCTCGACGACTGCCGCAACCTCGCCGCCGTCGCGGGCGCCATCCTGGAGCGCCAGGGGCCCGCGCCCTTCTCCAAGTGGACGAATGTGACCCTGCGCGCGTGATGGCTCGCAGCCTCGGCAGAGTCTATTGCCTCAACAATCGGCCTCGCGCCGCACCCGCGCGCCGCTCGTAAATCCGGCCGAGATCACAATGCGAGCGCTGCTGGTAGCCCTCGTGGCCGCCATGCTCGCGCTCGGCTCAGGATCAGGCTCGTCGGCGTCGCTGCGGCATGCCGCCCTGCAGGCCGAGGATGATGAGGGCGCCGCGCCCAGCCCCAAGCCCCTGACTCCCGCCGAAAAGCGCTTCATTCTGGGCAGGCTGCGCGCTAGGAAGGAGGCGCTCAAGCGCCTCGCTCTAGAGGACGCACTGAACGACGAGAACCGCGAGCAGGCCAAGGCCGAGTCGGACGTGCTGAGCACCGTCGGCGGGGGCGCCTTCATTGGCGCCGACGAGCAGAAGGCCAAACTGACGGTGAGGATGCCGTGCGCGCAGCACGGATCGCTCCGTGCCCCGGGCAAGGACCGAGCGCCCGACTCCTGCCCGCGTGGTGTGCGAGCGTCGTTCCGCCGCAGGCCTACGCTGCCGACGCTGCGGACGCCCTGGAGCGCGCGCGGCACATCAAAGAGGCCGCCGAGGAGGCGACTTCAGAGGCTGCGAGCGTGGCTGTGCTCTCGGTGGCGCGCGCGCCCGACCCCGACCCGCTCCGTGAGGAGCGGCAGAAGCGCGCCGCGGTGCTCGAGGCGGCGCGGCCCGAGGACAGGGCCACGGTGAGCGCGCTGCTGGGGGCGGTCGACGCGGGGGAGAGGGAGGAGCAGCGGCGCGTGGGGGAGGCGCAATCGCGTGCGGCCGCGTCGGAGCGAGGTCGGCTGTCGGAGAAGGCGAGGGAGGAGGCCGAGGCGGCGGCCCGGGAGGGCCCGCAGGCGGTGCAGCTGCTGGCGATGCGTCAGATGTTCGATGACCTGGAGCGTGTGAGGCGGCTGGGGGAGGGGGGACGCGCCGACGGCTCGCCCGAGGCGGCCGAGCGTGAGGGGCGGGAGCGGGTGGTGGGCACGGTGGAGGGAGGCCTGGCGGACTCCATGGGCTGGACCGCCGCGCTGCAGGGCTGACGCGGGCCGCGCGGTCACGGACGGCGGCGGGGTGGCGTGTGCGGTGTCGCGGCGCGAGGGACGCAACACGCACAGAATCGCGGCGCGAGGGACGTAACTCGCACAGCGTCTCGACGCGGTTCACACGGGCGCTGCTGGGCCACGCGCGCGCGTCACGCGTCAAGGAAGTTCACGCTCGCGCGGCGAGGCATCAGCTCACGCCGGGCCGACCCGGCGCCCGCGGCTAGCCAGCCCGATCGGCCGGCCGCCCTGTCCCGAACCACCGCCGCGCCCCCGACGGCGATGACCCGGCCGATGGCGCGGATGCCCCCGTCCCTCACCAGCACTGCCGCGCCCACGGGCACGAACTCGGCGTGGTGCTGCCAACGCAGACGCACCAGGCAGCGGTCGCCGGTGCGAGCGCCCATCTGTATGCGCCGGCGGAGCGCCGCGCCGCGGGCCTGCTCCAGCGCCTCCCGCCCCGCCCCGGCCTGCGGCGCCGACACGGACCGCAGGTCCGGCGACTGCGCGGCGGCCAGGGACAGCTCGTCCGGCCCCCCGGCGAAGGCCTCCCCCGCCCCCTCCCCCGCCTCCCCCCCGTCCCCGCTGATGGGCTCCAGCGCCTCCACCACGGCCACCTGCCTGATCGTGCGCACGAAGACAGAGAGGTTCGCGCCCTCCCGGATTGCCGTCGGGTGCCGCAGCACGACCAGCTCTGCCTCGAACCGGCGCGACGCCTCGGCGCCGGCCTCGGGCGACGCCAGGACCATGCCCTTGCGGTACGCCTCGCGGCGGAGCGGCCGGCCCTTGCCCTGGACGGTGCCCGTGCCGGTCGTCACCGTGCCGGCATCGTCGGCATCGTCGTCGTCATCGTCGTCGTCGTCGTCGGCGCCGAGAAGGCCGAGACCCATGCCGCCGAGATCGTCACCCATCCCGTCTTCGTCTTCGTCGTCGTCGGCGCCAAGCAGCCCCATGCCCAGGCCGCCGAGGTCCGTCTCGTCCGCCTCCGCCGCCTCCGTGGCCCTGGCTCTGGCCGCCGCTCGCTCCACCGCCGCCGTCGCCGCGGCCTCCACGGGCTCTGCCCCCTCGGGCGGCGGCGCCTCGAGGGCGAAGGATGCCGACCTTCCCGCCTCCACCGACGACACGGGACGGCGCAGCGAGTGGATGGACGACACACGGGCCGACACGAAGCGTCCCAGCCCGTCCGGTCCCATCACCACCGCGTCACCGAGGCGCACGGTGCCTGACAGCACCACGCCGCTGACCACGAGGCCGCGCTCCACCCCGTCGACGTCCCACGCCGCGTGAAGCGGCACCAGCGCCGAGCCCGCCGCCTCCCGCGACCACGTGCGACGGCGCACGGCGCGGAGGAAGGCCCGAAGCGACCGGAGGCCGGCGCCCGTCACGCTGGACGTGGCGAAGATGGGAACCACGCCCGCGCTCCCCGGCCCGCACCGCGCTGCTATGGCCTCCCCGGCCGCCTCCTCCGCCTGGGCCTCACGGGAGCCGGGCACCGTCGCCGCAGCGGCGGTGAAGGCGGCGGCGAGGGGGATCGCGCTGCCGTCGGACTCCGCCCCCAGGCTCGTCGCCGCGGACGTCTGGCCGGTCATGCGCAGCGCGGCGTCGAGCGCGCCCGCGCCCGTGCGAGGCTCCGGCGCAGCGGCGGAGGGGAGCAGCCCGGCGTCGGCCCCGGACGCAGCGGCGGCGGCGGCGGGACCCCTCGTCTCCGAGGCAGGCGGCGGCTTGACGACGACCGCCCGCCTGTCGACGCCGTGCGAGCGAAGGAGGCGCTGGAGGGACGAGGCGACGCGGCGGACCCTGCCGTGCGACACGGCGTCGCTCTTGGCCACGACCACGGCCATGGGCAGCCGGAGGGCGAGGACGACGCCAAGCCGTTCCTTCGCCCGGCGCGTGAGGCCCTTGACCGCGTCGACGACGAGGAGGGCGAGGTCGGGGGCGCGGCCGAGGAGGCTCAGCATCGCCGTCTTGGCGTACCGCTCGTGTCCCCCGGTGTCGCAGAAGACGACGACGCGGCCGCCGCGGCACATGCCGACGAGCTCGGGCCAGGAGGGCGCCGCAACGTGCTCCCGGCGGGAAAAGCTCCCCGGCGCGGCGCCGGGCCTGAGCTCCTCCCGGCCCGCGCTGTCCACCACGCCGCCGTGGGCGTCGAAGCCGAGGATCTGCTCGCTGATGGCGCTGGTGCGGCCCGCCTCCACCTCGTGGCAGTGCCGGAAGACCTCCAGACGCTTCAGGCCGCGGCCGTCGTCCAGGCCCCCCTGGGTCAGCACCGACACCAGCGTGGACTTGCCGCTGGCCTCGTCGCCGATGACCGCCACTCGCACCTCCTCCCACGACGGGGCCCCCTCGGCCGACGACGACCGCACCTCTAGCGTCGCGCAGACGAAGCCGGCCACGCCCGACGCCCTCGCTGCCCCCGCCGCGTCCATCCGCGCGCGCAGTTCCCTCCCCTGGCTCCAGTCCGACGCGATGGCCTGCTTCGCCTCGCTCGTCTTGCCCCGCTCCGCGTCGGACGGGCCCCACCCCGCCAGCACGGATCCCGGCACCAACCTGACGTCGGACCCCTGCCGCGCGGCCATGGTCCCGACCACCCGCAGCGTCGCCGCCATGTGGGCGGGGGCCACCCCCCTGGGGTACCCGTCGTCCGCGTACCCGAGGCGATACCACATCACGCCGCCGCCGTTGCGGAGGCGCCACCTCATCTGCGTCCCCAGATGCCGGACGCGGTCGGGGGGCGGGCGCACCAGCTTGAGCTTGTACTCCACGGGACCCTCCTCCACCTCGGGGGCCAGCGGCACGGCGCGCGACGTCGGCGACAGCGAGGCGCCGCCCAGCCGCGCCGCCACCCACTCTTCGTCGCTCAGCCCCTCCAGCTCGGAGGAGGAGGCGGCAGCCGCGGCGGCAGCGGGGGGATGGCCGAGTCCGGCGGTGCCAGACCGGGCGGAGCCCGTGGCCAACCCAGGGGCCGCGTGACCGGGTCCGTCGGCGGCGGCGCCGGCCGGGCGCTCCGCCCCAAACACGACGCGGCTGCCCGTGAGAGCCGCGCGGGCAAAGGTCCCCGTGCCGTCAGACGAGTTTCGAGCCAGGGGATGACGTGCCGGGCCGTGCGGGCGCGCGGCGGCCGCCGCATCGTCCCGCGGGAGCGAGCCGCTGAGCACCGGCGGCGCATGGTGCAGCGGCATGGCGTGAAACTCCCCACGCCCGGGTCGCTGGCAGTCCTCGTTTCCCAGGTCCACGCTGCCCGTTCCGACCGTCTCTGTGGGGGCCACAGCCGCGGCTGCCTGCTCTTGCAGCTCGAGCCCCAGCTCCACACCGAGCGTCTCGCCGGCAATTCCTGGCCCGTCCGATCCTGCGATGCCTACCGATCCGACTACGCCTGCGCCACCTGCGCCAAAGAGGCCCAATGCCCCCTCGGCGGGTCCAAGGTGCGGCGATTTCGGCCTGCCGAGCGCCCTCGCCGGCCCAGCCAGCGCCGAGAATGCCAGCAGCCCCTCCGTGTGCTGCCTGCCAATCACACCGAGGTCCACAGACGCCGCCCGTTCTCGCAGGAAGAAGAGCGAAGGGAGCCCGGGGTGCGGGCCGCTCCCGCTCCTTGCAGCAGTGGCTGGCGTGCCCAACGCCGCGCCCGACCCCGTGTCGGCCCGGTGAATGGACCATGGCTCTTCAGCCATTATCGAAGGCGCGCTTCCACGTCTCCCCGGCGGGTCGGAGGAACGCCGTCGGGCTCAAGCAGCAGTTCCGGGCGAATTCCCGGAACCGCAGCACCGGCTTCGCCCGCTTGAGCGTGCCAGGCGCAGATCACGACTGACCTTGCGTCCAGGGGCGCTCTCAGGGTTCGCTGTGAGTCGGGCTGTGCACTGGCGGTTGGGTCCCTTGCACTCGCTCTACGGGGAACCGCCGTCAGTCGCATGGCGGACCACACCACAATCCATTCCCAGTCACTACGAAGCTCGTGTATGTTTTGGTCCAGGGAACGGTGGGGCAGTCCCGGCAAGATTGCTCCGGAGCTTTTCCGGCCTTTGGCGAGTTTCGGCGTCCTCGGGAAGGAGACCCAGAAGCGAGCACCGGCTCGTTCCCGCCGGCCAGGCTGATCGCATGTACTGGTTCCCCTGTCGGGGGGACAGGGCAGCGAGCAGTGGCGCAGCAAGGCAAGCAGCTTTGTTCCGCATTTTCTCGTCCGCGCAGCCGCCGTGTTCCCTGTGCCGTGGCCACATGCGCTTGGGCGAAATCAATGGTCGTGCCACACGGGCGTCAGTACTTCTCTGCCGGCGGCTGGTGCGGTGTCAAGGCACAACCGTGGCGGCTCCGGCCGCACACAACGGGGCGCCGTGCCGTGGCGACTTTCCCGCATTCCCGCGTCCCGGACCCGCGGGGGCTTCATCGTAGACACCCCTGGGAGCAGAACCGGGTCGGTAACGGCGCGCTGTCCGTCGAGGTGCGGCCCCGCCACTCGAGGGACCGTGGCGTCGAGGCGACCAGCCATGTCAGGCGGGCTCTGTGTCGGGCATGCCCCCGTTCCCTCAGCCGCTCGGTTTGCCATCGCTGGGAGCGCCGGGGGTCGGGCGCTTGCCCGGCCGCTCAGGACGGTCACATCGTTGGCTCCAAGAGCAGGGCATGCATGCGTTGACACACGAAGTCTGGTGTGCTGCGTACAGGTGCGCATGTGTGAACGTGACGGGGAGTGGGGATGTTACTGAAGCCCGAGGGGGGACTCGGTCGGCCCTGCTTTCTGCCCCTGGTACTCCGGTCGCCGCTGGGGCTTGAATGCCCACCCGCTGTAGGCCATCGATGGCCAGCAGCGCAGCACTGACGACTGCTGATGCTCAGCGCGATCTGGCGGGCTGGGCACCAAGTTCCTCGACGCTCTCTGTCACCGTGGACGCTGACCTTCGTTCGAGCCTGCTGCTGAGATGGTTGGACCCTTCCATCGTGGACACGAGCCAGCAGATGGAGCTTGTCATTGGTGTGGACTTTCCGCTTCTCCGGACGTCTGAGGGATCCGCTGAAGCGGATGAGTTTAATGAGGCCATGGCTTCGTTCGCGTTCGCCGATGGCAGAAGAGGCGTGGGGGAGCTTCTGGCATTTGCGGAGCCACACGTGGTCAAAATGCTGACGGCGTCGGCGAGAGGTGAGCACTGGTGGAGTCAGGGCGCGCGCGTGCATGGGAAGCCAAAGCACGCAAGATGTGTTGTTTTTGCCGCTTTTCCTGCACCGCAGCGAGGTCAGGAGCCTTATCTCACCGGTCGTCGTCGCTGAAGCGTGCTGCACCTCAAGATGAGGAGCAGGGAGAGGAAGGAGACGAGGGACGTCACGCCGACGGCGAAGACTCTGATGCAGATGCCTCGTCTGATGACGACATGTACGGAGACGGTGACGATGACAGCGGCGATGACATGTACGGGTCGGGCCCGAGCGCGCTTGGCTCGGCCGGCGGCGCGCACGGCGCGCAAGGGCTCGGCTCGGCAGTGTCGGTGGAGCTATCATTTGTCGTGACGGCAAGGAATGATGCGATGCGTGCGGCCGAGGCTGTCAAGAGCAGGACATCCGAGGAAGCGGCTGCGACTGCGGCGGCGGCGGCGGCGGCGGCGGCGGGGGCAGCGGCATCCGCCTCGGCGTCGTCGGCCGCGGCCAGCCCTGCGTCGACGATGGGCTGGGAGCGACTCCGATTCAACGCCAAGTACCGGCTCGTGTCACCGGACGAGCTCCTCGCAGCCGTGACGTCGCTGTCCGCGTCCCTTGCGAGCCGCTTCGACGTCCCGCTCGGCGACGCCGCCGCCATGCTCCGCGTGTGCAGCTGGGACGTGGCCAGGGCCGAGGCGGCGATGAGCGACGCGGACAGGAGAGAGATGCTGGCCAAGGAGGCCGGGGCGCGGCTCTTTGCCCGGCCGCGGCCCCCCTTCCCGGCCGAGGAGGCCGCGGCCGGAGAGCTCCAGTGCGGTGCGTGCTGGGGTGACATCACCGCGGAGGAGGAAGCCCACGCGCTGGACTGCGGCCACTGGTTCCACACCGAGTGCTGGGGCGACCACTGCAGCGCCAGGGTGGATGACGGCGCCGCGCTCGGCGTGCGGTGCCCCGAGGATGGCTGCGACGTGCTCGTCGACCTGGCCGCCGTGAGCGAGTTCCTCTCGGGCCGCCGGGTGCCCCTCTTCCGCACGATGGTGCTGAATAGCGTGGTGCAAGGGACATTCGCGGCGGCGTGCCGGGATGACAGGTGTGACCGGTTCGCCGCGTTCGCCGACCCAACGACCCGCAACGTGTTCTGCGACTGCTCTGCCTTCTTCTGCTTCCAGTGCGGGAAGCGGGGCCACGGCCCGTGCGACTGCGAGCTGGCGGCCGTGTTCACGGAGAAGGAGGAGTGGGTCAAGGACCCGGACAACGGCCGCATCGACGCAGCCCTCAAGGACAAGATCAAGCCCTGGTGAGCCACAGGGTTGCGCCCGCGGGCCATGTTGCCGCGAGGCCGCCGCCGCCGAGCGCTCCGCACTGGCATTGCGAGCGGCCGTTTCGCAGCCCTTGCCTGCTCTCCCGACCGCGACGCCTGCCCCCTCCTTCCTCCCCCCTTGCCTGCTCTCCCGACCGTGACGCCTCTCCCCTCCTTCCTTGCCCCCTGCCTCGTCCGCGACGCAGCCCGAACTGCAAGACCGCGACTGAGAAGGTCGATGGGTGCCAGTACATGCAGTGCTCGTCGTGCAAGCAGCCGTGGTGCTGGATGTGCGGCCAGTGGGGCCCCAAGGTCCACCACGTGTATGACTGCAACGACGCGCCGAACAAGGACTGGGTCAAGGCCGGCGCGGAGCAGCTCTTCTCGGACGACGGCCGGTTCGACTGGCACCTCGAGCGGTTCAACAACCACATGGGGTCGCTGGTCTTCGCCGAGTCCAAGCGGGCCGAGTGCGAGAGCAAGCGCACGCTGCTCATCGAGTCCGGCACCCCGCCGGCGCAGGCGGACTGCCTGGTCGAGGCCGCGGACCTGCTGGTCGAGTGCCGCCACGTCTGCGCGTGGACCTACGCGCTGGCATACTTTGTGATCGACGAGAAGGCCCGCAAGATGCTGCAGTTCGCCCAGAAGGACCTGGAGACGTACACGGAGCAGATGTCGGCGATGGTCGAGCGCCAGACCGTGCACCAGATCATGAGCAACCTCGGCTCCATCCGCGCCCACATGGCCGCGCTGACGAAGTTCAAGAGCGCGATGGTGAGAAGCGGACGGGCAACGATGCCCGCACCGGTACCGGCAGCTCGCGCGCGCCCCGCGGCGGAGCCCTGCTGCCGTGACCACCACCTTGATGCCTGTGCCCTCGCCGCAGGAGGTGTGGACCCTGCCGCCGGGCACTCGGCTCGCAACCGCCGACGAGATCCGCGATCGCCTCAAGCGGTCCAAGGACACCGTCGCTGCGACAATGGGTGGGGGGCCAGCGAAAGCGGAGGCTCCCAAGAAGCCTGCGCGCAAGGCTGGAGCGAGGCGGTGACTCCCTGTGGCTGCTGAGCCTCACGGGCAGGCATGCATCGATTGTGGCGCGTAGAACATCCTAAGCCGGCTTGCCACGAGCGTGAGCTGCACCAAACTCCGGCAGAGCAACCTTGCCATCCGTGCGTCGCCCGTTGTCTGGATCGCACTCTCGCCCCGACATGCCAGGAGCCAGGGCCGAGGGTGCGGCACGCTCGCTGTCCCAATCGACGTCGGGACCACAAGCGAAGCATATGCGTCGGCGCACGGGCCAGCGCCCCGGAGAAGCCTGCGGTGAGCCACTTCTCTTTCGCGCTTGCCGCGCCAACCACCGCGCTCATTGAGCACCTGTTGCCGGGAAACAACCTACCGGCTCCGGTGAATTAAGAGGGCGAACACAAACGCTGCGTCTCGCTGGGAGTGTGAAAAGAGGGCGCTTGCGCCCTGATTGCTCCTCCACGCCTTGGCATCGCACTGGGGCACCTTCCCCACCGCACCAGTGCGATGCTGGCACGGTCCACATCTGTTCGAGCAAGGCGAACTGCTGCCAACGATTTGTTTCCGTTTGGCTGCTCTCGGCGCTTTTCTCGCCGCAGGTCTTCCGCCTCGGCAAGGCCCGATTCTGGACTTTCGTTAACCCCTCTCCTGCCAGTGTGCAAAACACATGCTCGTGCTGCGCTCACTCATCCGCATTCCCACTGCTTAGCAGACCGCGATTCCACCCATGGCACGTGTAGCCGCCGCACTACGCTCAGGCTCATATTCGAGTTCGTGGTGCCGCGTCAGAATCACGCATGCCTAATCGGTCTTGATGTCGTTCTTGGGGCCGACCAAGTAGACGTAGTCTCCCTCGTCCGGCACGCAGCGGCAGTTGACCATGGAGCGGTACATGGCCGTCCAGAAGGGGGTGTTGTCGCTGAGGTAGTATGGGCCGAGAAGCTGCGAGGGGAGGGACCGGGTGGCGCGCTTTTGGGCGGAGGCGCTGGCGGGGGGGCTGCCGGGGCCGGCGTGGCGGGCGACCGCTCACCTCCTTGATGGCCTCGGTCGCCTCCTTGGCGTGGTAGTGGGGGATGCAGTGGTCGATGTGGTGCAGGACGTGGGTGTCCGTGATGCCGTGCCACAGCGTGTCGAAGATACCGAAGGAGCGGTCGACGGTGGAGAGCTTGCCGCGCATGGAGGTGAAGGCGCCCTCGCGGTAGTGGGGGACGTACGTGTCGGTGTGCTGCAGGTAGGTGATGGCCACGAGGTTGTGGTTGACGATGAGGTAGGGGATGATGTAGTAGCACGCGACGGCGGCGAAGCCAAAGGCGTAGACGCAGTAGCCCAGGACGCCGAGGGCCGCGAGGAAGGCCACGTCGCTCTGCACCACGAGCCAGAAGTCTGCGGGGCGCGGCGGCGGGTCAGGGGCAGGGCGGGTGACGATGCGATGATGCGTGGAACGGCATGGTCGCAGAGGCTGCCATTGGCAGCGCCGTGAAAGGCAGGGCTTGCCACTCCGGGGCCGCAACGACTCACGGACGGTGTCAAAGAGGGCAGACTTGGGGCTGAAGTGGTCGTTGACGGCCTTCTCGTACTTGGCCGGGCCGGCCGCGTTGCAGATGAGGTACGCCGGCCTGCGAAGGGAAGTCATAGGGCCAGAGAGGCACGTTTCTGGGCGAAGGCGCCGTGGCAGCGGGGGGCAGGCCATCGTGCAGCTGCGGCCGCGAGCATGCTGATGCCGGGCGGGGCAACAGCTGACATCAGCTGCCCGTGCCAGCGGCCCGCGCAGGGTCTCACCAGCCGAACACGAGCATGCGGATTATGCTAAAAGTCGCCGCAATGGGGCTCTCCTCGAGGGCCTCGGCCAGCTGAGAGCGGGAGCTGGGGCTGAAGACTTCGTCGTGCTCGATGGAGCAGCAGTTCTTGTGGTGGTTGCCATGCGACACGCGCCACGAGTGGTACGGAACCAGGAGCGCCGAGTGAAGGATGGTGCCCACGATGTTGTTGGCCATCTTGCTCGATGAGAAGGCCTGGTGGCCGCACTCGTGGGCGATGACCCAGAGGCCCGTCATCACGTTGCCGGCGATGAGCCAGTACGCGGCCCACATGGCCCACTTGGCCACGCTCAGCACCGGGAGCGAGTCGATGTGAGACGCGGCATAGGCGCACGCTCCGACGATTGCGAGGTCAACGATGACGTACGAAAGGGAGCGCCAGAGGCTACGGTGGAAGCAGTGCTTGGGGATTGCCGCACGGATATCCCGCATCTCGAACTTGGGGTGGGCCGTGGGGGGCGGAAGAGGCTGGTTCGGCATCTGGTGAGGCCGATTCGACGCAGCGTTGACATCCTCGGGGCGCTCCGCCTTGGTCGTCGTTCCGGCGCCAGACGCCTTCGATGTCTTGGCGTTCGTCATACTGGATAGGAACTTCCGACGTCTGCCGGGGGTTCAGGGCCTGAGGTGCGCCGTTGGGCGCACGAATTGGCCGCGGAAGAAGGAGGTGTTTTGTCGTCCACGCCCGCTGGCTCTGCATCGCTTGGCGGAGGTTATGCCGGCGTTTCCTGACGGAATAGCAGGGGTGCCTGAGGACTTGCTTCACGGTGGGCCCATTGACGTGCTTGAGCCGGCCGAAGACGACGATGCCGAAGAAGGCGCACTGGGGCAAGCTGGCGACGACGTCGACAACGGTGCAGCCGACGGTGCGGCGGCAGCGGCTGCAGGAGCCGCTGCTGCCGCTGGCCCAGACCCAGCATAGGATGCACTCGTCGATCCTGATGGTGCAATGCCAGGCGTTGACGCTGGGGACGACATCTGACCCACGCGCCCCCAAGTAGAGCACACGAATCATCGACGATCCAGTTGATGCTGAGGTCATCGTGCGTGCGCTCCAGCTTAAACGAACCGTCCTGCGGCCACGCTAGCGGTGCAGTGTTCTCCACCGTGAACCGCACAAGGCAAACGTTTCCGGCTATACCGCAAGTCGTGAATGTCTGGCAAGCCCACTCGTCACATGCTCTTGCGGATGGCATCAACATAGTCACGCAGTTGCTCAGAGATGCTAAGCGGAGAGTCACCCTTGGCAACTCCATGGCGCGCGTGCTCAAGCGCTGCTCTCGCTGCAGAGAGCAGTGCCTCAGCGAGGACGGAGCCTCGTAGCCGTGCGAGCAGCAAGTTGACTTGAATGAACTCAGCATGATCGAGAACTCTGCTCCGCTGGAGGTGCTTGGCCGCCGTGACACTGGCTTGAAAGTCGTCCGAAGCGGTGCCGGGCTCTGCTGCTCTGTCGGCTGGGGGGTCGGCAGCCGCTGCCGCCGCACCTGGTGACAACGAGCCGGAGCCCGCTGTGAGGGGCCGCGGCCTCTTGGCGCTCGGCGGCATAACATCCCCGGCCCAGGCACCACGTGCGGCAGCCTGATGCGCTTGCACCCAATGCCTCGCGAGCCCAGCTGCAGAGCCTGAAGAGGAACTCGATGAGGAGGCAAGACCGGCAGAGTTTTGTTCCCGGCTCTCGCAGTGCCCAGCCTCGAGGAGCGATCCGAGCTGGGCTGCTGCCGCAGCAATAGCAGCTTGCCCAAGCAGTGGCGGGGCTCGGCTCAATGCGCCCACGTAGTCAGGCATGTACCGGGTGGGGCCCATCCGTGCTGATGACCTCAGTGAGCTAATCTTCTCACGATTCGCTTGTCGCTCCGTTGGGCACTCAGCCGCGATGTCGATGGCGATCTGCAAAGCCGAATGATCGGCTTTGAGCAGCGGCGTCTGCTGAACAACGGTGTCACATTCCATGGCGGCAGTCCGCAGTGCGGTGAGGGACTTCACTGCCTCGGACACGACCTGTGCGAACTTGTCCAAGAGGAGCTTGTCAGACGGCTGGTTGCCGTGCAAGGCAGTGAGGGTGGCCCTGACAGCTGGCTCATGACCGTGCGCCGAGGTCATCATGTCAAAAAGGCTGCGGAGGACCTGAACCCGAATAAATGTATTGAAGACTTTGTGCT
>Ga0136560_1000393_pt1 | contig 21780 bp, 25 predicted proteins | sample AntRauMeHopE1497_FD_104925 | JGI IMG/M metagenome (GOLD analysis project Ga0136560, IMG submission 104925) | Saline lake microbial communities from Rauer Islands, Antarctica - Metagenome Hop E1 #497 | ecosystem: Environmental > Aquatic > Non-marine Saline and Alkaline > Saline | place... | reverse complement strand
CGCTCCATAAACTTACGGGCAGCCAAAAGGTACCCGAAATTGGGCGACTACAGGTGCGTGGCCCGGGTCTGCGCGATCATTCGTATCCAGAGGGAGGGGTCCCCCACGAAAGAAAGGGGGGAGCAATACAGTCCGGAGCCTCCACAGTACATTGGGCCCAGGGTAGAGCCAATCAGACCCATGTCATGAAACTGTGGAAGCCACGAGGCTACCTGGGTGTCTGAGGTGGCTTCCATGGTACGCATGATGGTACCAAGGTTGTGAGATAATGATCCATGCGTAATCATCACGCCTTTCGGCTCCGAGGTTGAGCCCGATGTAAACTGAAGGAACGCCACGTCGTCAACGGCAAACTTGGAGGGCAGTCCAGAACCACTACCTGCTGCTAAGCGTTCCCGAGGCACAGGACCAGTTTTCTCTGCTACAGATAACCACGAGTCCACAGTTACCCACTCCAGCTCTGGCCACTCCATTCCTGTTGCACCTCCTCCGAACACTGCCAGTAGAGAGGTTGCAGCCTATTGCAAATCTGATAAACGCTTTGCATTCATGTAAGCCCCATGCGAGACTGCCACTTTGCACCCACTTCTGTGGACAATTGATCCAAAAGCTAATAGCTGCTATTTCAGTCGCCGCGGGTCTGGAGGGTACACTGGCACTGCCACCAGGCCTGCCTTCAAACAGCCCAAAAATGTGACAACAAAATCAAGACTTGGCATGAAAACCAGTGCCACCCGATCACCTCGCTGCAAGTCTCTTTTCTCAAGTAGCCTCTAAGCAATTATTGTGCTGCCTTTATCAACTTGTTCATAGGAAAGAGCACGCACAGTGGAGCCACTTTCGTCCAAATATCTCCACAGCAACTTCTACGGCGTAGAGTCGCTGAAAAATTGAAGTCGGGACAGGACGCTGTCAGCGCACACAACATTTGATGATTCGATTGGAGCATGCCCAGTAGAACTAGTCTCTGAAGCCATGGCTATCCAGAAAGTGCTAGATCTACTCCACTCAGGATCCGGTTAAAACACTCATCACACCCACTGGTGGCACTCGATCATCTTGCCTGGCCGTGGCAGATCACACAAAACAATATATATTCCTTTTAGGCGCGCTCAGGTTCATGCCACGCGCAGTTGCTGTAGTAACGGGTGCATCCTCTGGCATAGGACTCGAAACTTCTCGGCGCTTGGTTCGAAACGGAATGCATGTTGTCTTGGCTTGTCGGTCTCGCGCTAGAGGCGAACAAGCTATGAAACTAATTTTGGGTGGTTTTGATCCCGAACAACACCACGGAACAGCAGAAGTATCTCTTGTAGATTTCTCTGAGCTCAGTAGTACCGCGACGTTCCTTAAAAGAGTGAAAGCTGAGCATGGAAAGAGTCTCACCACTGTGGTGTTGAATGCAGGCTTGAACACTTTCGGGGAAGACATCAGAACCAAGGATGAATTCGAGGTCACATGGCAAGTAAATTTCCTGGCTCAATGGATGGCAGCCCTGTACCTATTGCCGATACTGGAGTCAGCTGCAGCTGAACGAAATGGTCAGTCAAGACTTGTTTTCTTATCTAGCCTTATGCATTGGTGGGGCAATCCCGGGGACTTTGAAGGAGCCAAGGATACATTGAGGCACTCCAGCTATGCAAGCAGCAAACTCGCTTGTACAGTAGCTGCCATGGAACTTCATCGGCGATTGGAGCGCAAACCCTCGAGGATCCGTAACGGCCTCGTGCCCATTGCTTGCACCGCCGTAAATCCTGGGGGCGTATCGACCGAAATATACCGCGATCTCAGCGTCTGTACACGTTGCATAATGCGCCCGCTACAAGCATCCTTGTTCTTGTCTAGTGCACAGGCAGCAGATGTAGTCACTCATGCTGCTACTGAGAAGAACGTCACCGGTGGATCATACTGGGCGCCTCTCGCCCCCCCTGACGGGCTGGTCTGGGCGGATGGTTCGCCCCCCATGAACAGCAGGGGAAGTCAATCGACTGCTGATGGTAGGTCCGATGTATCAGGTAAGGCAGGGACATATGGATCCCGAAATCGCAGTGCATCGCACGATGTTGCAGAGTCAAACCACAGGCTAGACGATTCTTTCAGGGCTCTGATGCACCCGCGGTCTTGGTGGCAGTGGGCTGCAGGGCCATATGCTCATGAGACTCTGGGTCTGTTTGTGGGACCATAGCGCCATCTTCCTAGCCCCGATGCGATGAGTGCATCTGTAGGAGAGCTTCTGTATGACGTGGCTTGCAAGTAGCTCCGAGGTGCATCTGCAGAGGCGAAGTAGATTTGTGAGGAGGCGGAGGAATGGTTCAGCAGGGAACAGGTGGGTGTAAGCACAAAGATAGGGAGTATTTCTGGTGGCAAATCTAGTGCTAGTGGTAGTACTAATGTTGGCTGAAAGTGAGGATCATCCGATTCATCGTAGCGAGACTTCGCGGGAGAGTGTTGGAGAGAGTGTGAATACCACCAGCCGCTGAGATCGATGATGATGAAATCTGTGCATCTTGCTGAGTTTAATTTCACGGGAGTTGGCAGGCAGTCACGCGGTTGTGGTTACGTGTGGTCTGGACGAGTTTGCATTGGATCGATTATGTATACATTGCAGCTTTGGACAAGTCTCAGAACTTGGCCCCCCACCCGCAAATGCCTCTAGCATCTGCTGTCACTTCGCAACCCGTCGAAATTTCAAGCGCCCCCCTGCCGGACGCACAATCCTTCTCGTTGCTCCTTAGTCAAATGCCCACCGCACTCAACTGGTGCGCTTTAGCACACCCCCTTCACATCTTTCCACCCTTCATACCCACAACACACCTAAGCCGTGTCTCTGTCCAGAGGCACTTATCACGCCACCGTTGCGGACAGGCGGGCACCGGCCCCGATTAACCCGTCGCTGTCAGTGAAAGAAGAAAATCCCCGGGAATTCACTGCAGCAATCCTCACAAAGTACTCCTGTCCGATCGGCAGATCACTGATGAGAGCAGAGAACGGCTCCCCGCCCACCACCTGCGACTCGCCAATCGACACGCTGTACACCGCACCGCTAAAATCAGACGTAGTCGAGTACTCCACTCGGTACCCAGTGATAGGCGAGCCTCCGTCTGCCTCATTAGCACGACCCATAAGCGCAGGGCACAGGCCCGGTGTCGTCAAATCCGCCGATCCGCCACCGGTGCAGAAGATCCCGTGACCAGGGACACGTGGGAAGCCCCACTGCACCTCCAGGCAGCTGAAGCCGGCCCCGCTCGTGCAAGATCCTCCAGATACGCTCGACACGCTGGCTGAAGACGGCGACCCCGGTGCCTGCAGCGACGGAGTTCGCTTGAGCGTTCTGCTAGGAGTACCCTTTCCGGCGCGGTTCTTGGCCATCACTCGCACGTAGTACTGCTACCCAGGGGTTAGCAGGCTGATCGTGTAGCTCTTGGCGTCGGCGATTGCAACCTCGGCGCTGCCCTTGCTAGGCGCGCTCTCGAAAGAATCGAAGCCGATGTTCACGTCCCACTCTACGACGAAGGATGTCACGGCATCTCCACCATCGTTCAAAGGGAGATCATAACCGACCGTAAGCTTGGAATCGTTCGCACGACCAGACGTGATTCCGATCGCTACGGCGCTCGGAGCGCTCGGTCTCTCCCGCGGGTACTCGCTAGCAGGAGTCGTCGCCTGCCGGGCACCAAGTCCGATTGCGTTGCCGGCCCTCACGAACACGAAATACGAGACTCCGCGGTCCAGGTTCATCAGCCTGAATTGGTATGGGGCACCCGATCCGAGGCTATTGAAAGCATACTCCACAGGCTGAGCCGAAAGAGACTCACGCCTTGTCTCGATCACGTAACGATTCACCTCGTGACCACCATCACTCGCAGGGGGAGACCATACCACTCGGAGACCTGCACCAGTCAGAGCCGTCAGCGAAACAGATCTGGGCGGACCGGGCACATCGGCAGGACGAATAGGTCTAGCCGCATCCGTGATCGCGGCAGGACCGAAGCCGCGAGCGCTGTTGTAGGCGAATACGAGCACGTGGTATGGCGTGCCGTTGGTCAGGCCATCGACGATCTGAGGCACGCCGGCGCAGCCTCCAGAGAACACAGCGCCGTCCTGCTCAGTCCGTATCACTGGTGTCACGGGGTTACCGCTCGTCGTGTTCACGTTAACTGCGACAGCCTGAATCTGACCGAAGTTGCCATCTGCCAGGAACGTCACTCGCCAGACAAAGTTGCCGGTTGAAGCACCGCCAGTACCGCCACCTACGCGTTCCACGTTCACATTCCCCACCCCAGCGACATCTTCCAAAGCTGACTGCATGGAACCTCCGGTCAACTGCGCGTCACTGGACCAGACCCCACCGCCATTGTTGCTGGTCAGTATCTCTTCCGATGCCGAGCCAACCGCCGCCGCGGTGATTTCTTGCGTGAGCCCCGTTACGCCGGAAGGCAAAGTAAATCTGAGCCTGAATGTGCCAGTTCCGTTCACCTGGTCTGAGATGGTGGCTGGCGCCACTTCGATGGTTTGCACCTCGCGCCGAGGGAAGTTCGGGCATCGCACGTCGACAGGCAGAGAAGCCTTCAAGCCTTCCGTTTCTCTGACCTCGATTCGGTACTGGACGATCGGGTCACCGCCATCGAAGAGGGGCGCGTCAAACGTCACGTTGAGAGCGTCTCCGCGGCCCGCAGCTGCAGCCACCTGCAACGAGCGAGGCGCCGATGGTTTTCTCAGTTGTAGAATCACCGGAGACCCCGATGCCACCGCTGGCTCAGACCCGCCGTGCAACGCGCCGACTGCACTTACACGAACCGCGTACGACTTGCCCGCGGAAAGGCCAGGGATCCTGTACTGGAAGGTGGCTCCATCCACCTCTGAAATGCCGTATCCGACAGGTCGCTGGCCAACGACGCATCCGCCGCCAGGCTGTCCCGAGCCGTCGTCTTCCACGGCTTCCTCACCGCATACAAGGCTCGCCTCGTCAGCGATGTCAATCGCATGGTCTGCTGGGATGTAGTCTACCGTAGCCGAGGCGGCCGGGAAGAGAGGTGATGAGTCCACCACAAGGTCTGGGAGTCCGCTGCCGGTGGTATCTTGCCCGGAGACTGTGGGCACCTCGTTCGTACCGAAGGTGACCCGCCATAGGAACTCGTCAGTACCATTGCCGGCCGGCTCCCGAGCAACAAGCACGTTGCCGCTTGTTGTAGAGAGCTACTCAACGGCTCTGGCGACGTCTTCGGCCGTTGCGTTGAAAGCTACAAGCACAGATGAAGCCGATTGCCTGAATTTGAGGCGGAACTGGCCACGCACCACGTCACCGGCGGCACGAGCGGCGCTAGTGAGCCGTGTGCGAATCAATCCGACTTCTCTGGCGCCATTTGCCGCCCGACCCTCCGTGAGCGTGGTCACCTGACCGATGGTGGCGCCCACCAGGAGGCTCTCGTCCATGTGCAGCTCCGGCTAGTTACCCGGCGTGACTGCTTGGTCGGCAAATGTAATCGTCCACCGGTAACCACGCACTGGACCGCCAGTGTTGGGCACCGGCTAGCGAGTCACCTCGACGTGTCCAATCACGGCGTCGGCAGCCCCAGTACCGTTGCCCATGTCCATGAGGGCAAACCGGAAATCTTGAGCAGAAACGTCCCAATTCATCGCAGTCGTTCGCTCCCCCTTGAACTCTAATGCGAACTGACCATTCGCGCTTCCTGCGACAGGGTGCTCTACCTACACCTGCTGCACTTCAGCCATAAAGGCCCCAGCCTCGTACCACTCAACTCTATACTTCGTAATCGAGTCGCCAGTTGTTTCGCTTGGCTGCCTCCACTCTACGTCGATATGCGTCAATGGGGCGTGTTCCACCTCCACGGCAGTCATCGAGTCCGTCGGGCAGCCGAGCAGCTCGGTAACATCCGTCTCCACCACCACGGCTGTGGCCTGGGTAGGCTGTTCCGGGGCGTTCGAAGGAATTATTGGTGCCGGCAGCGCTGCGAGGCTAAACGCCCCCTGCCCAACCCCTTGGCCGGCAAAGGCTGCTACTCGGAAGAATAACGGCTGTCCGGCCTCCAGTCCGGGGAGATCGAAGTAGAAAATCCTGTCGGAATCTTCGTCGCCATTGGCTACCGCGGGATCACCAATGAATGGGATCGGGGTGATGCTTCCATTATTTAAGCCTGAACCAGCCTGCGTGACAAGCGAGAATCCTCCAGTCGCCTCTCCATCGGCACCAGATGCAAAGGTAGCAGCCGTATCATACTCGATCACGTACGCTACGATGGCCCGCCCGCCTGTGCGACGTGGAGCGCGCCACATGACGCGCACCTCATCGCCGTAGAGAACCTCCACTGCGGCATCTTGCGGCGCCGTGGGTTGGATGAAGGCTGGTGCGAGGCTGGCCGGCATGCTGTACTCGTACTGCCTGTTCGAAGGAGGCATACCAATGTTGGAGACGCGCTGGAACGGCACCGAGTTTCGTGCAAACACGCGGGCAAAGTAACGGCTTCCTGTGGCCAGTCCACCGATTACGTACGTGAACGGGGAGGCGCCCGCTAGAGCAGCTCCGGACACAACGGCAGATCCAAGAGGGGAGCCGTCGCCGCACAGAGCAGCGGTCATGTTGGATCCGCTTGCGAACGTTACCGCCGTATCCCACTGAACGCAGTATGACGTGATCGCATCGCCGCCATTGCTGATTGGGGGCGAGAAGAAAAGCTCAAGCTATGTGCCGGAGAAGATCTCTAATCGCACGGAAGTCGGTTTCGTCGGAACTGACTTCGGCGTCGCAGGGAACACAACAGGTGCATTGGACTGCAGTGTTGCCCCGATAGAGTTCTGGGCAGATACTCTGACGTAATATGACCGTCCAGTTGTCAAGCCTGATACGACTAGGCATCTGTCACACGCTCGCTGCTGGATTGTGATCCTTGCAGACACTGCAGGTGTCAGCTGATGCGAGTGGATGCGAATGGGCTTGGGGGCTCCGGTACGCCCGATGATATCGATCACAAACACGCGCCTGCGAGCAGAAGGCTCGGATGAACCAATATCGACGGCCACATTGGCCGCTGAGACAGAAGGAAGCGCCTCGAGGGCGTCACGTACTTCTTCGGCTGTTGCGTTCCAAGCCAGAGGACGCGTCACGACGGCGTCTGCAGCTGCCTGCAGCGAGGCAGGCAAGTTATCGAGTGACTCGGATTCTACATCACTCACGGATCCGGTGCCGCCAGTGCCTCCATAGGCAAGCTCGAATCCGCCCCCAATGGAGCTAGAAACGTCAATGCCGTCAGGGATCTCGACCGTGACGATCTGCCTGCCAAGCAAGTAGTCAGCATCGTCGAACACAAGCGCACCGTATGCAGAGGTTGCGAAGGTGGATGACGTGTCCCACTCCACGAGGTACGACGACGGAAGGTCTCCACCCGTGCTCGCAGGCGGTTCGAATGACACACGGAGTCCCGTCGACGAAGCTTCCGACCCCTTCAGCAGCTCCATAGAGTGCGCAACCGCACCATCGCCCGATAAACCGCTGGCATCCGTACGAAGCAGCGCAACATCGCCGCTGTACTGCACAGCGTCAACGAATGTAACACGCCACTCATAACCCGTCTGGAAATCGCCAGGATCCTAGTCATCTGGAATGAGACCGGACGCCGGAGCGGCTGCCGATGCTCGGCCAACTTCCACGGCACCGCCGAGCGCCATGAGAGCTGTCTTGAACTCGTCGGTTGTTGCATCGAAGTCAATTGGTGCAGTCTGCTGGGATCCGCGCAGGATGCGGAACTTCCCGCCAAGCTCGTTGCCACGCTGCAACTGCACGGCGCGGGCAGTGGCACCCTTCCCGCGGAGCGCACTGATCACTTCAAGCTGAGGCACATCGCCGCGGTCCTCCGTACGCAGCGGGTCATACAGAGTTCCGAAGCCGAGGAACGTAATTGTCCACCTAAATCCGCCGACCGAGTCGATCTCGTCAGCGTCTGTCCTCCTTACGGTCACATTGCCGATGCCTACGAGAGATTCAAGAGCAATCTCGATATCAGCAGCTGAGACATCGTGCGTCAGGGAAGCCGTCAGCTCCGAAGGCGAGTGGGTAGACTCGATCTCGCGGAACCTGAGCCGGAACGATCCGCCGATTGCGTTGCCAGCGGCGCGAGTCTGTACGGAGCAAGTGGGCACGCCAGATGCCGCGAAAAGCTGTTCGGTTCTGCAAACGACCTGGCTTGCGTCACCGTCAACACCATTCAGAGACACGGTGAATGTTACGGCGCCTTCCGCATCTGCAAGCGTCTTCTGTACGCCGACGATGGGGCGCCCGCCTGCAGCCTGTACCACGAGTCCGAGCTCTTCCTCCAGCTCGCTGATGCTACTTGATGCGGTAAGATCCGACCCCGCTTCATCGACAGTGGTTACTACGACGGTATGGCCGCTGCCTCCGGCCCATGATCCGCTCGTTGGGTTCACAGAGGCACACATTGATACGCCATTTGCGGGTCCATCGGTGACATTCATCTGGACAACGTCCATGGGGTCGGACGTGGCATTCAGGAACACTACAAGCCAAGAATATCCGTAGCTGCTCGAAGCTGTCCCGTCGCCAGAGCGAGCCACAGCCACATCGATGTGCGGATACACGGCCTCAATCGCCGCCTCCACCTCAGATGCCGAAGCATCGAAATCAATGCAGTCGGTTACTGCAGACACGTTGCCTGCAAGGTTGAGGCGGAACTGCCCCCGAGTGATCGTAGGCCCGGTTGCTGCAGATACGGTTACAACCTGCTTCTCGTGCTGCGTTCCGATGCCATCCAGCTCCAGGGCAAAGGTGCCGTTGAGAAGCGTCCCGGGGCTGTTGCGCACCCCAAGCGTAATCGTTTGCTACTCTGGTACCACGTCTGCGGTCGTTGTCACCGCCTGGATCTCGTCGCGATGAGTGGCCGCCGTCGTGATAACCTGCACCTCGTCCACATGCAAAAGCGCCTCGGCGAGCACGTTGCGAGGGGCTCCAGGACGCCCGCGAGGGCGATCTGAAGCTGCCGTCTCGGTGTCGCTTGGACTGGCAGACGATAGGCCGATCTCATTGCCAGCCGACACGCGGGCAAAGTATGGCACCCCCTCCTGGAGTCCCTCAATAATCGTCGACAGCGGTAGAGACGCCTCGGCGAAGTCGTCCGCAGTAACTAGCTGTGCCGATGCAGACAGCGTTTGTACAAACCCAGAGCTTCCATCGTCGTTATTGGAAGCACCTGAGGGTTGAATCGCACTCGCATCACCAAGGTACGAGTCAAACGTGACTATCCAGGTAAACCCGCTTGCGCGATACAGCGAGACCCCCCGGAGGGCGAGGGACGTGACGCCACTTGTATTCATCGCAGGGTCCTCGACAGAGGCGAGCGGGATGGAATCAGCCGTAAACGGACGAGAAGCATTGGTGCTAACACGGAAGATTTCCGCCTTCAGGTAAACCTGAAGGTTCTGGCTCGGAGATCCAGAGTACGGGGTTGTCTCGGCCAAGATAAGTTCCAAAGGATTGCCGACTGACTTGAGCTCAGAAACTGCAATAGCCAAGTCTGCAGGGGCAGTGCTGATGCTGCCGTTCAGGCACCCAGAGAGTGGTTCGCTCGATAGCACTTCGATGACGCTGTACGTCAAGCTGTCGACAGAGAAACCTCCTCCAACGAAATGCACATCGTAGACAAACACGGCATCATGGTCGGTGCTGTTTCGGTCTACCGATCGAATCACTTGCACACCACCGCTCGACGAAATCAACGGGAGCGCATTGAGCGCGGACTGGATCTCGGAAGCCTCTGCATCTAGCGGGATGCACGTTGTGTTAGTGCCGTTGTACGAGAGCAGGAATGCCATGCCGTCCTCCGCTGCGAGTGCCAAGCTGGCAGTGCCAAATGCATCAGAACCTACCGTGATCCGCTGCACTGCTGCACCTGTGTCAGCCACTGTGTAATTCCGCTCGCGGATACGAAGCACGGAACCCGGCTGCACGTACATCTGGATAGGAGCAGACAGGGACAGCGTTGTTGTGGGGATCGCGGACGCGTTGAATGTCACAGACGCCGTAGTCGGTAAGAGCTCATCCCCGGACGAGCCAACAATAGTAGGACGAGGCACTGAGAAGCCCGAGTAAGCGTCAACAATCGAGCCGTTCGTAGGTAGCAGGGTGGGCCTTGCACCGGAGACCCGCACGAGATCACCACGAGAGAGCCACCCGCGCAGGTCGCGGGTAGTAGCGAGCTCGGTGTCCCCGCGCTAGGCCGAGGCAGAGGTCAAGATGGTATGCTAGCCGCTAGTGGCATTCACACTATCCGTGTCGGCACGCGGCACTGGGCTGGCCATCCTGTACTCCCGCTGCACGCTGACCGAGCCGACCGTGGCTAGATCCTCGAGAGCAGCATCCATTTCGCTGGCACTGGCGTCGTAGTTGACGCCCGGAAGTTCAGATACTGCACCGTCTACCTCGATGCTAAAGCGGCCAGACAACGATTCGCTGCCCCTCACGGTCTCTCGGACACCAACAGCAGCATTCGTGCCGTTAAGCGACACCGCGAATGTGGCACTCAGTGGGTCCACGTCGCCGGAGCCGGGCGGGAAGGATCTCCCGTTTGTTGCTCCAAAGTTCTCCACAAAGCGCACCGTCCACATGTATCCTCCTCGCGTGCCATCAACGGCCACTGCAGAGCCATCCCAGCCCGCTCCAATTTCAGCAACAGTAACATGCACGTCTCCGATCGTCGCGAGCATCTCCACGTCCGACTCCACGACTGCAGCATCTGTTTCGTTCAGCCAGACCTGGACAGGCCCGTTGCTTGCACTGCCAAGGTTGAGGTCGAAGAAACCGCCAAGGCCAGTTGAGCCCTTCTGCGTCTCTACAACGCGAGCGTTTGCGGTCGGGCCTTCGCAGGCTTCACAGATGTATCCAGTCCCGTTTGCTGTCGCGGTCTCGAAAATTGTCTCATTGGAGACGACCAAGAGAGGGATATCACCAGCGCCGAGAGGGGCATTGTTGGAGTTCTCCGTGAACGTGATCACGAAGTTGCGAGACCCGTATTTATCAACGATCTCCCTTGAAACTTCCACCAGACGGGTCACTTCGCTGAATCCGAGAGCGAACCTGCCGTCGGAACCGTTCATCGTGCTTTCAATAGCTGCATCGAGCTCTGATGCGCTAGCACCAACCGATACATTCGCGGTTTCGTAGAACACGCCAGTGTCTGGGTTTACAATAGACAGGCTGAAGTTGCCGACGAGAACGTTGCCCCGGGTGATTTCGGTCACATTGGTGATCAACCTTGTTCCAGTCAGAGCCTCTGCACCGCCAGACCCGCTGCCATCGAGAGAAATACTAGGGATGTCACCTGCGGCGGGGCAGCCCTACAGAACTGGGTCGGAGACATCACACGCAGGGTTGGCATTCCCACCTTCGAGCCGAGCAGGCTGGCTGAGGAACCGGACAGCCCACGTGTAGCCGCCGGTGGTAGTGTTCACCGCTGACCTGGTAACCTGCACCTCGCCAACGTTTGAAAGAGACTCCACAATGTCTTCAACGGATTGCCCGGTCTATCCCGGCACTGCGTTGGCTGCTGCAGACGACGGAAGAGCGTTGTGACTGATGGGGTCGGTAGTGGTCACTGCCCTTACTGCGCATGACACGCATTCTGTTGTGTCCACTGTGAGGCGGAATTCACCGTCAATGGGCTCAGTCCCGTCAACACAGTCAGTGCCACCTGCGGCCGCATCGGTCCCGCTCCTGCACACCTGGCACTGCATGCTGCCACCATCCGAAGCTGATGTGGCCGTCAGAGATGACGTATCGCAGCTTAGCGCATCGAGGTCACCCACGTTACGGCCCCAAGCACGCGAGAACCGCCGGCCGTTTGCCACGCCGGCGCCATCCCACTCTTCGAATGTCGTTGAGTTGTCGTGCTGATTAGACAAGAACGTGATGGACCAGAGGTACCCTCTCACCTGGCCATGGTCCACGCTGAAGGCAGCCTGTGCATCGGACGCATTCAGGGTAACTCGGCTCACCTCCACGTACCCGCTGCGGGCATCTACCACGAGGCTGGGGCTCATCGCCTGCAAAGCAGCTCGCACTTCTGCTGGCCCTGCGTTATGATTGATTGGAGGCGTTGATGAGCCTCCCAGCGACAAGGTGAATGTGCCTCCAAGCTCATTGCCGTTCTCTAGGGTGGAGGTAACCACTGTTGCACCAATGCCTGTAAGATTGGTAAGATCTGCAGTAGGCTCCAGCTGGAGGATGTCACCACCCACTAGTGATCCCACAAACGTGATATCCCACTACCAGGCACCGGCTTCTCGAGGACGGGCAGACGAATCATATCCTCCGCCGCCGTTGCGAGCCACGGAGATCTGATCTGCAGCATCGACCGATGAGACATTGAACAGCTCTGCGAGTGCATCCGACAGCGCAGTGTGCACATCTGAAGCATTGCCGTTGTACGCGATAGGCGCCGTCTCGATACATGCGTCCAGGCTGCTGACGTAGAAATCGTTCCCATCCGTGTTATGGCAGTACCGAAGCCGGAACTCACCACCGAGCTCATTGCCGCGCACCTCATCCCCTGTGAGATGCAGGCTGTCCTACATGGTAGTGACAATGACGACGGGAGAAGCCCCAGTCAGTAAACTGGTGTCTACACCCATGGTGGGGATGTTTCCGAGGATGTCTTGGCCAACAAAGGTGATCATGAACTCGACCTCTCCGACCCCACCGTGGGTGCGCTCGACGCGGATGCTGGAGGCTCCTGCTACGTTGGCAAGCTCTGCAAGCCTGGATTCTAGGCTGTCTGCATCACTAGGATCAGTGGATGTCGGGTTAATGCCTGCAGTTGTTGCGTTCAACTGCACATCGCACGCCAATGGGCTGCACCCAGATGTGTCCAGTCGCAACGTGAACGTCCCACCAGTTGCTCGCGTGATGGTCACGTTCTGCACCTCGAACACACCAGTGCCGATCGCAATGCTGCTAGTAGGCAAAGGCGTGCTATCGATCTCGTTGTAGTAAGGCTGTGTGGAAGTGCCATTCGGCTGCAAATCAGGGTTCTCCAGAGTCAGGTTACCGACAACGCTGTTCAACTCGTTGAAAGTAACGGTCCAGCTGTAGCCACCGGTCGTGCTTGGCCCAGCCCGGGTTACGGTCACATCGCCCACGAACGCATCCATACCCTCGATCTCGTCTTCAACGACAGCTGCAGTTGCATCTGATGCAATGCGAGCAGTCTCAAACACATCCGCAGGATCACCGGCCATGTAGTTCAGGCGAAGCTCGGGGTGGGGATCCTCCAGCCGAAGTGCAAATGACCCATTGATCCACACTCCATCGCGCACCGGCTCCGCAGTGCAATTAAATCCTGCTTCGAGCTTCGTGGCGTTACACTCCAGGAGCGCAAGGTTACCAAGCGTCAGGCTGTCCGACGCATCAAACGTAACCAACCACTCGAATCCACCGGTAGACCGCCCATCGCTTCGCGAAACTTCGACGTTGCCTCCAACATTCGACATGGCTTGCAGCGCACCAATGAAGCCTGACAGTGCATTGCCGGAATCGGCATCCCACTCAATGTCCGTTGACAAGCCAACCTCGGTGGTCGATGGGAAGCTGTTTGATCCGTTTAGTGTAAGTGAGAAGGTTCCACTCGCCTCTGATCCCTGCACGAGGGTCTCGAATTCCACGGTAGGCGAATCCCCTGTTAAGGCGCTGATCTGAAGCGTCATTTGAGGGTGGTCGCCATAGATCTTGTCGAAGTTTATGTCGAACACGATGTTTTCTGTGCTGTTGTCCACTGATGGATCACTGTGGTTAACCGACACGCATGGTGGTACGTTACACGCCCCATCAAAAGAATCCCTCAAGTCTATTGCGACCTGCGTGATGTTCGACACATCCAAGTGAGTCGATTCGTACACTGCTCCAGGGCGCTCGCACAACTCGCACGTCGAGGAACTAGACAAATCAAGTCGAACCCTGAAAGTGCCTGCAAGATTCGCTGAGGTAGTAGCCACAGCAGGGCTCACGCATACATTGCCAGGCTCCGACTTGCAGATCAAGAACGGAAGCGGGCACAACGGGCAGCTCGCACCGTCGCACGCAGCTTCATCCCAGCCAAGGGGCTACAGGTCAGGAGCAGTGATAGCAGCGAACTGGATATTGTATGAGTATCCACCCTGTGCTGCAAGGGCGCTATCATCCCGTGATACAGAGGAAACGTTGCCGGCTCCAACGAGTGTCTCCAATACACCGCGCAGTTCTGTGGCAGACGCATTCCATGCCAAGCACACCAAATCGTTGCCGAAATTGAGGACATAGTTGCCACCATCCACGGGATTGCCTCCTGTACTAACAGAGATACTCTAGGTCGCGATACTCTCAAGTACTGTGATACGCTACCTCTCGACCACATCAGGTCCAGCAATTGTGATCCGCTGAATCTCGCGCACCTCCTCCGCAGAGGTGACGATGGTCTGGACCTCTGGGATGTCAGTTGCCTGTGTCTCCACACGCTGCACCTCGTTGATGTCATCTGCCCACGTTGCAACCGTCTGCACCTCAGCCACTACGGGTGCAAGCAGGGCAGTAGCAATTGTCTGCACTTCATCCCGCCCTTCGACTGTCAGCATCACTGTCTGCCTCTCGTTAGTAACTTCTACGTCAGCCGTGACGGTTTGCACTTCGCTCACGGGATTGCCCTCGAGAACAATGGCCTGAGTCTCGTGGAACACGTACTCGTACGCCGATACATAGCCATCGTCAGACATGGAAATGGGCTTTTGGGTGCTATACTCGACCAAGAAGCGATCCAGAGTGAAGCCACCATCGAACTCTGGCAGCTCCCACGATACGTCAAGTGAGGTAGCAGAGCCAAGCGTAGGATCTACCTGGACGTTTTGAGGCGACGAAGGCGCGGATGCCTGCGCAGTGACGTTCTCGGGGGTCGAGACCCTTGGTGTACCTGCACCGCGTGAGTTGTAAGCAGTAACACGCACTTGATACTGCGAGCCTTCCGAGATAGAAGAGTTGTGGATACCGCGGACGATATCCCGGGCTCCAATAACATAACTGCGAGTGTTTCCTGTGACCTCGACGTGGTTGGCTGCAACTGCGAGAGGGTCAACATCGAACGAAGGAGAATCCCACTCGATGAAATACCTCTGAATAGTCAGGCCTCCGTCGCCACCCGCCTCTGGAAGGTCAGGGTTAGGAGCCTCCCATGTCACCAGAACCTGCTGGGATCCAACTGAGCTTGCTACAACGCTCTGTGCGGGGCCAGGAGTTGTCGTGCTAGGGACAAGACCAGCAGGCACAGTGATTGCCCAGGCGCCTCGGCCTTGGTCGTTGATGCCGGCTACGCGGACATACCACGCACTGGTGCTAGTGCCAGTGGGTACGTTATAGAAGAATGGACCATTGGCTGATGAAGCAAACCCACTCGCGATCTGACCTGCAACGCTGACAATTGCCTGGCGGTTGCTGCTCATGTTTCCGAACTGAGGGTCTCTCGACCACTGAACCACATAGCTAGTCACTGCTGCACCGCCGTTCTCAATGGGTGGGTCCCAAATAGCCTTGATAGCAGTACCAGTGTGAAGTGCGAGTTCAGCGTCCAGTGGAGCATCCGGTGAACGGCGAGGCGTCTCAGACAGCACATCCGTGGCCGCACCAGCGCCCTCACCGCTGATCGCGATGATACGAACACCGTACTCAACACCTCGTGTGAGGCCTGCAAGCGTGGTTGCAAATTGACTTCCACCGGCTCCTGCCATCGCAGCGGCGTTCGAGCGGAGGACAGCTAGATCGGTCAGGGTCACGTACGTGAATCCGGAGGGCACGTAGCCTTGCACCCTTTCAAATGCGAATGCATCAGCTGCGGTGCCAGTGAGAGAAGAACCGTCAGTTGACATTGCAGGTAGGTCGCCGGACTGAGACACGAAGGTCACCTGCCAGTCATACCCGTACGAGTTCACCATCCTGGACACTTCCACATCCCCAACGGTAGGCAGGGCCTCAAGTCTCGCCTCCAGTGCTGCAGCTGAAACATCGAATCGCATAGGCGGCGTGGAGTAACCCATAAATCCGACGCGGAACTCGCCTCCGATTGACTCTCGCATTCTGCGGCCAACGAATACATCCAGCAGGAAGGCTTCACCAGTGGCCGGACTGCCGACACCGTCGAAGGCAGTCGCCGGCTCAGCGCGCAGTAGCGGCTAATCTCCAGCCTGCTGCGTGAAGGTTACCTCCCAAGCATATCCGTAGGCCCAGTGCTCCAAGACCGCTTCCACTAGAGTCAAGCCAGTGAATCGTTCGCGAACGGCGGCATTGTTTTCGGTCCCCAGGTCAATCTGCACGCTGGTTACAGCGAATACAGTGAACGAGAGGCCGCCGATGCGGACAAAATCGCCGGCTTGGATACCATCGGCAACGAAATCGCAGCCCGATCCAACATCACAGTTCAGCACATTAGCACCGCTCTAGAGAGTAACAGTGCCAGTCGCCGCGCGGAACGAAGGCGAGCGAGTGACGTCAACGGCGAGGACCGAAGGCAAGGCGTTTAGCTCAGAGACCAAATCTGCTGCCTGTGCATTATGGCTTAAGGGCTGCGTGCGCTCGTCGAGACCAGTTGTCGGGTTACGACTGATCACCACGAATGAGCCAGTGATGCTGGCAGAAGCTGCTTCTGAGCGCACAACCTGCACTTCGGATGCTCCGTCGCCTGCAGTGACAGTGATACGCTGCACCTCCGCGACTGGGTCCGCAGCAGCGGCCGAAGGCATTGTACGCCTTGGCCACTACTCGACACGGTATGATGTCGGTTCGAGCCCACCATTGTCAAGCGGAGGAGACCAGCGGACCTGGAGGGTGGACTCTCGCACAGATGACTGGCTGCTACTAGATAGGCTCACTCCTGCAGAGCTCACAGCACCAGGGTGTGCAAGCAGTACTACAGAGGATGCATCACTAAATAGACCATGGCCGTTTCTGTTGTATGCTGCTACCCGGACATAGACAGTCTGCCCTACAGGGAGGCCTTCGAGATCCACCCGGAGGGCATCCGTCCCTGCGACCATCTCACGAACCTCAATCCGGGCGTTCGTTCCGTTAAGTAGCGTGTCGTTGCCGATAGCAAGCGGCAAGTTGCCTGCGCCTTGCATCGTCTCCTCCTCGGCGTGCGTGTACGTGATGCGCCAGATACGACCATCAGTCACGTTTCCACCGGCCACGAGATCTTCAGCTTGCACAGATGCCGTATGCAGCGTACTGAGGGATTCGAGGGCATCTCGAACCTGGATAGCTGTAGCAGTAATGGGAAGTGATGCCGTCTCATACCCCTCAAACTCAAGGGCGAATCTTGACAGCGGTGATAATGCTGAATCTGCGACTGCGAGAGCTGACTGCACTTCGAAGGTAAAATCACCTGGTACGATGTCACCCCAACCGTTCTGCATCTTGCGCACGTGCATGCGAGCTCCGAACCCACCGAGGAGGGTCTGGTCCACCTCTAGGAGGCCAAGGTCACCTCGTGGAGCCCCAGTGAATGTGACAGACCAGCGGTAACCATTACCGTACTCAGAGCGAGTCACCTTGATAGGGGCCTCATCCTCGGCATAAGCCCCCGGGACTAGCATAGCAACTTGTAGGCGCATGTGTTCGCTGCTGACGTCCCAAGGCAGCGGTGAAGATACGCGTCCGGCCCAGTGCAACAAGAAGCTCCCGCTCCGGTCGTTGTCGCTCTAGAAGGTCAGCTGGATGCGCTGTACGTCGTTCAGGAGCTCTAGCTTCTTCTCCCCAATAGGAGCGCTGAAACCCGGGTCAATATCCCATTGTACCAAATACCGGGTGATTGCATTGCCTCCTGGCATGAGCGGCGGCGCAAAATCAAGCGAGGCCGTGGTCCTGGTGGATGACACGCCTGCCACGACTGAGGTAGGACGGCTAGGAAGCACACCCATAGCAGGTACGCTTGTACGAACTACAGCAGAAGATCGGCCAGTTCCGGTACTCTTGCCAGATGCTGACACGCGGACAGAATACTGCGTGCCTGGACGTAGTGCGTAGTACACTGGGTCATAGCGAGTGAGCGCAACTCCTTCTCGTGCCGTATCAAGCCGCACCTCGATAGAGCCACCGCTTGCCACACCACCTCCGGACAAAGCGACACAGCCTACAGAGGCGCCCATTCCGTCCAGTTCAATCGGCAACGGGCTCGACGAGCCAGCCTCGATGTTGCTGATGTTGCCAGCTGCTACCACCTCGTGCCGGCCCACGAAGGTGACCTCGTAACGCCATGCAAAGCCAGAGCTTCGGCTTCCGTCACCGTCTCGGTTCACTACAACATCCGACTAGGTGAGGTTGCGAAGAACCTCTCTAACATCACTTTCTGACGCACCCCACGATACGCAGCTAGATAGACGGTCTCCCTGCTTGAGACGGAACTCGCCCTCAACCTGAGCAAAGTTCACACCGTCCTCGAACAGTAGCGACCCATTGCGAGCAATGCCTGCCCTCAGGGCGATCGTCTGCACCTCGGCAGGTGCTCCGATTACGAAACGACGCGCCTTGGCAGCACGAGGCAAGATCGTGTGCAATGAGGCCCCGATGCCGCGGAAGTCTGCCGTGTACGCTGGCTGAGCTCTCACAGTCTCAACGTCGGCTCGAAGCACAAGGAACAATAGATCCCAAGCGTATCCAAATTGTGGCGATGAAACAATGGACGAGAATTCAGTGGAAGCGTCAAATTCCTCACCGCTGCCACTGCGTCGTACTAGCACCTCACCAACAGACTCAAGATCTAGCAATGCATCGCGGACCTCGATTTCCGAGGCGTTCGGCGCCAGGGGGGGGGTGACCTCGGATCCAACTCGGATGGACCATGATCCATTGATCGTGTTGGCAGCCATTGAATCCACCGAAACGACGACCTTGTCATACACATCAGCCCAAGCGCTAGCACCGCCGAGATTCGTGGAATCAGCATACAGCCTGTCTACGCCTTCTGGACCAGATTCGGAGGCGTCGATGAAGGTGACGTGCCACTCGGAACCGTACTGCGTTGCAGTACCATCGCCACCGCTGCGGCCCGCCATCTTCATCACTTCAACATCCCCTGTGCGAAGGGTTTTCTCCAGAGCGACCTCAACATCGCGGGCGGTTGCCTGAGCCGAAACAAAGGCTGACAGGCCTCTGTAATGAAGTCCAATGGTTCCCGTCAGTGCGACAGACCCGCGGGAATCGGTCGCAATAACTTGCACCTCGGGCCTAGAGTACATTGCACATGCGCCAGCGAACTAGTCGGCGGCTACGCCTTCGAACGGCATGGGTAGGCCGGGGGCAGATCCACAGCTGTGCACGTCGGCGATCAGCGTTGCGGATTGGTACTCAGCGGGGAGCTGTCCAAATTGCACTCTCGAGTCTGTGCTCTCGACTTCAAAGCTCGATGCCAGCACCTTAACAGAGGGAGCAGAGGCAGCTGCAGTTGTGTCAAAGTCCGTCTTGGATACGACAAGTGTCTCGAGGTCTCCAAGCTCATCTGCAAACGTAATCACCCAAGCGCAGCATGTCTGGTTGCCTGTAGCGTTGTAGGAATCAGTGGACACGACGATGGAGCCATCTGTGGTGGAGAGTGCCTCAAGAAGTGCAGCAACGTGATCGCCGCTCGCGTCAACCTCAATCGGTGCCGTCTCCTCGCCCAAGTACGAAAGCCTGAAAGAGCCCCGCAGCGTTGAAGCGCCGTCAGCTGCACTGCCTAGCGCCGCCATGGTACCCTCAACTCGATCGAACTCAGACGCATCGAAGCGAACCACCTAAACCTCTGGCCGCATCTCGTCATCGCTTGCGAGCCACCACTCAACTTCTACAGCTTCTACAGCGTCACCGTGCTCAGTAGGAGCAGAAAAGTCAACGGCTACCTGAGTTCGACTCAATGGCGTCACAACCACAGAGGAAGGAGCGCTGGGGGCCCTTGCTGCGAGTACCGACACTGGTGCCACCCCAAAGTCCCGCCCTTCGTTCTGCTCAGAGTGCGTCCATTCCGAGGTCAGCCCAGCAGCGTTGCGCGCGCGTATGGACGCGTAGTACGTTGCTCCTTCAACCAGAAGAGCTCCTTCCGCCCCAGATGCAACGAAGCCACCAACCGACGCAAACGTAGGCACATCAGCGCCCTTGCTCGATTCGAATGACTCGATTGCGACACGGGGGAAGGACACCTAGCTATAGAAGGTGGAATTGTCTGCGAGGGCCAACGCGTAGCCGCCTCCAAGCGCAAGACCCTCGGTGGTATCACTTGCACTGCCAGCGATCGCAGCGATGAGCGGAACATCACCGCGACGAGTAGAGAACGTAATCCGAAAGTCAAAGCCGAACCCGGCTCCGCCTGGACCTCCTGCAGCGAGCGCCAGCTGCTGCACAGACACGTCACCTGAGCCAGGCACTTCCTCAAGCGCAAGTTCTACGTCACGCGCGGACGTGCGACCAGCGTACATGGTTCTAGTTGTGGCGACCTCACCTGAGTCTCCGTTCTATAGAGTGAGGTGGAATGCTCCTTGTACAGCAGAAGTTGCCAGGGCGGCATTGGTCGAGATGCCGAGCCCAACTGCTGACGTGAAACCTGCTTCGTTTGCCTCCGATGTATCAGGTGCAGGTGTGCCGTATCCGACAGAATCGCTACCGAGCGCTCGGATGCGCACCACCTGGACCTCATTGACGGGCAGTCCTGCCGAACTTGCGGGAACCAGCACAGAAACCACGCTTCCGCCGGCATGCTCGCCAAACAGATCAGTGGCCCAGTTGGTGGGACTGCCAGGGACGGTTGTGTTCACTAGGACATACACATTCATTGCATTGTCTGCGACATCCGAACCCGTGGACACATCTGTAGGAGAGACAATCAGGCACGGGGCGGCGCCTCGGGGATCCGAGCTGCAGGACGCAGGGAGAGGCCCAAGGATGGATGTCAGTGCTATGTGCCAATCGGAACCGCCTTCGCTATCCGGACCATACTTATCAACAGAGACAGACTGTACTCCACTTAGAGATAGCAGCGCTGTTTCGATCTCTGCCGCCGAGGCATTCATGTGCACGAGCACCTGTTGCCTCGCGTACACTTGTACAATGACGCCGTTCGCCTGCTCAGCAACAAACGGGAGGGAACCCCCTGCATCAACCACAAGAGACCCGTCTGCGGTAGTGGCCACCTGAGGCAGCTGCTCGCTGCCAGTGAGGACGGGTCGATCCAGCTCAGCAGATGCAAGCAGGACCGAGTTCACCACGAACACACCAAGACCGCTCCCAAGCTTCACTGGCGCACCTACACTCACAGAACCTCGGATATCCTGCGACAATTCAATCGTCGATGAGTTGGCCTACGCAAAAGCGGTGCCAATCAAAGTGGAAGACACCATGATTGGGACTGTGACCCCAGAGCTTCCAGTCACATGGGGGGTCTGCAGAGGGAGAGATTCGCACGTGAACTCGCGCCCCGGATCCTCCGAGATGATATGGGTCTCGCCACCGATTACAACCTCGGTGCCTCGAGCCAGCCAAGGACGCAGGTCCACAGTTGTGTTAACAGCATACGATCCCGCCTCAGCAATCACACAGCTAGACGCGGCGGCACCGGCTGTGTCACAAAGATTCTGCGTCATCTCGCCTGTAAAATCAAGCGAGACAGCCAGCTGCCCAGTCAATACAGTTTCTTCATCTGCGCTTCGGATTCGGACAATAAGCTGTTCAGCGTTAGCCCCTGCGACGCCTGCCGTTACTTGCGAGACCTACACAGT
>Ga0136560_1000391_pt1 | contig 21807 bp, 13 predicted proteins | sample AntRauMeHopE1497_FD_104925 | JGI IMG/M metagenome (GOLD analysis project Ga0136560, IMG submission 104925) | Saline lake microbial communities from Rauer Islands, Antarctica - Metagenome Hop E1 #497 | ecosystem: Environmental > Aquatic > Non-marine Saline and Alkaline > Saline | place... | reverse complement strand
TTCTTTTTAAGCAAGCTAATCCTGTCCCGTACAATTCGCCTATCCGTTTCTATTTCCGTTTCTCCGGGGCCACGCATTCCAATACCCCCTTTTTGGCGTTCCAAGTGCGTCCAAAGTCCGGTAAGTCTTGGCAATAAATATTCGTACTGCGCCAGTTCTACTTGGGTACGCGCGTAACTTGTTTGGGCGCGTTGCGCAAAAATATCCAGGATAAGGCTGGTACGGTCAATGATCTTACATTTTAATATTTTCTCAATATTACGCTGTTGGGCTGGGGATAGTTCGTCATCAAAGATCACGGAGCCAATTTCATGCTCTTTTACATAGGCTTCCACTTCCTCCATCTTTCCGCTACCGATAAGCGTTTTTGGGTTGGGCAGATCCATACGTTGTACAAAGCGCTTGAACACTTCGCCACCGGCGGTATAGGTCAGGAATTCTAGTTCATCCAGATATTCCCTTACTTTTTCTTCGCTCTGTTCCCTATTAATAATGCCAATAAGAACCGCTTTTTCGTAATCAATTGTTTTCTTTTCAATCATATATAGGTAAAGTACAAAATTAAGCAAAAGCGCCCATCCTATTTTAGTATTTTTATGGACTTAACAAAACCTGTAATGCGTTTTCCCTTTTTTAAAAGAAAATCCAAGAAAGAATTATTCACTATTGCCTTCTATAATCTGGAGAATCTCTTTGATGCGGAAAATAACGAGCGTACACTGGACGATGATTTTACCCCAAACGGTTTTAAGGAGTGGACTCCTAAGCGATATGCCCATAAATTGGAAAAGCTGGCCAAGACCATTTTTGCGATCGGAAAAGAGGATAACAAATATCCGCCCGTACTCGTAGGTATTTCCGAGGCCGAAAACCAAGGTGTAATTCAGGATTTGACAGAAACCGCACCCCTTACGAATTTGGGGTACGACTTTGTGCATTATGAGTCTCCCGATGAGCGCGGTATAGATACCGCATTGCTCTACAACCCTAAATTTTTTAAAGTCCTTTCTTCGGAACCGCTACCCTTATTGGTAGATAATCTGGACGGACAAAAGGACACGACTAGGGATATCCTTTACGTAAAAGGCACCCTGAACAACGAAACGGTTCATGTGTTCGTAAACCATTGGCCTTCCAGAAGGGACGGGGGCGAGGTAAGCGAATATAAAAGAATAAGCGCGGCAAAGGTCATTAAGGAGAAATTAAAAGCGATAGCCGAAGCAGCGTTGAACCCGAACTATCTGGTCATGGGCGATTTTAACGATGACCCTTCCTCCAAAAGCATACAGCTATTACTGGAGGAGACCACCTTGTACAATCCCATGGAAAAACTTCATCTTCCCAAAAAAAGTGGTAGTGCCTACTACAAGAAAAGTTGGAGCCTCTTTGATCAGATTATTATTTCCCACAGTTTCCTAAATTACCAAAAGGGAACCCATAGCTTTTCAAACGCACGTATTTTTGACGATTCCTTTTTACGTGAGAAAGATGGAAAATATAAGGGAAGCCCCTATCGCACCTACGCCGGAAGTAAATACTTAGGCGGCTACAGCGATCACTTTCCGGTATACATCGTGTTGAAATTTAATCCGATTTGATAAAAAAGACCTCTCTTAATCCTTCCCAAGGAGGGAGACTGAATATTAGTTTTATTTCAAACTTGTCCATAAAAACAGTATTTCCCCTCAGAACAACAAAGTCAATTTTACCTGGAACTCCTATGACATCTATCAGGAAGCTCCCACTCCTCTTTTGCTGAGCTTTTCTCAGTATCGGAGAGGGCGGGGGAGAGGACTGTTCCCAACATACATTATAGTAAGATAAATCGTACAAACATCAGAAATCAGCACTTTCACAACAAGAACAATAAACCATCTATGCCGTTCATCGAATAAACAGCTTTTTTAATCGATAGTTTTAGTCAAGTTCAATATTATTGTAGCCTAAGTCTTACAATAATTACCTACTAACTATGGATTATCGAAAACCGAAGGGTACACGAAACTTATCTACACTTTTTCTTGTGCCGATACTTTGCACCACGTGGATGGCGGCTGCACAGTCCGATGCCTTAAAGCAAATTATGCAACAAGAGTACGACTTTTCTAAAATAGGAGCACTACATGTGGACTTGGAGTTCGATTATGAACAGAACAGGCAAAAAACCTTGGCGTTGGCTAAAAAGAACAGCTGGGCTTTTAAGGAAACGCTCTCCAACGGAACAAAAGTAGCCTTACATGAAGTGGGTACAGATGGCAGTCCTATTTATTATGAAACCTATGCGGACAACGCAAGCAGAACTTCAAGAGCCTACACCTTGCACACAAACGGGCTGCTAAAGTTAGACCTGAACGGTGCTGGAATGCAGGTAGGGGTTTGGGATGCCGGCGTGGCATTAACTACCCACCAAGAATACGATAATAGGGCCTTGGTTGGCGATACCGGTTCGGATGTTGACGGCCATGCGTCTATGGTAACGGGAAGCCTAATTTCTTCGGGAATCAGAAAGGAAGCGCAAGGTGTGGCCTATGCTGCCAACGTAATAACGAACGACTGGAGTAGGGATAAAATTGAAGTTGCCCAAGCCGCCGCCAACGGATTGTTACTTTCCAACCACTCCTACGGCATTAAATCCGATCGTGTGCCGGATTGGTATTTTGGTTCTTATATTAAAGTGACTCAAGACTGGGACCGTATTATGTATAATGCACCTTATTATTTAATGGTAAATGCCGCTGGCAACGCCCAAAAAAGAAATGATAACGAAGACCCGATTGCAGGTACAACAGCGGACGGGTTTGATTTAATGCTGGGATTTACCTTGGCCAAAAACAGTCTTACGATTGCTGCTGCCCACACCAAAATAGACCGTAAAGGAAACTTAAAGGAAGCATCGGTTTCTCCGTACAGTAGTTTTGGCCCTGTGGATGACGGGAGAATAAAACCGGATATTGCCGGCGATGGTTCTTCCATCTTTTCAACTTCGGCACAAACGAATAAAAGTTATAGTACGTCTTCGGGCACCTCTATGGCAACGCCCAGCGTAACGGGCGCCTTGCTGCTTTTGCAAGAGTACCACGAACAACTTTATGGGACTTATATGAGGGCTGCAACCTTAAAAGGGCTTGCTTTGCATACTGCTGATGATGTTGATAACTCGGGACCCGACTATAAAATGGGATGGGGCATCATGAATTCCAAGAATGCCGCTGAACTATTGCGAAACAATGACTTCAGCTCTTATATGGAGGAGACAAGTCTAGAAGAAAATCAAGTTTTTAGCCTAGAAGTGGTGGCCAACGGAAATGAAAAGCTCATGGCCTCTATTTCATGGACAGATCCCGCCTCTGAAATTGTAAACAGGGGCACGCTGAACGATATAACTCCGGCTTTGGTCAACGATTTGGACATCCGTATTACCCAGAACGGAACAGCAATTTACCCCTGGAAACTAAAAGCTACCCATCCAAATGCGCCTGCAGCACAAGGGGATAATAATGTAGATCCTTTTGAGCGAGTCGAAATACCCAATGCAAAAGGAAGCTATACCATTACCGTTACCCACAAAGGAAGGCTTACCAATGGATTGCAGCATTTTTCCCTACTAGTTTCAGGAGTGGTCATGACCAATTGCCATTTAGAAGCGCCAGAAGGTTTGGTCTTGACCGAGCCGAAAACCAAGGAACTAAGCCTCACATGGAACGCTGTGGAAGACGCACTCTACGAAGTACAATATAGAAAGCTGACGGAAGAAACATGGCAAACATCGTATGTGTCCAGCCCTAGTGCTGTTTTTAAGGACTTACAGATCGATGCTGCATATGTCCTTCGATTGCGTACCTTCTGTTCCCAGAATATAGCATCGGAATATAGCTTGGAATATCAATTCTCTTTCTTGGGAGAAGCTACTGAAATAGGGCCTTTGGATACGCGCGAAAGATTAAGTACGGAATCCGAAATCAAGTTTTCCATATACCCCAACCCTGCCGTAGAACATATCAATCTCTATAATGAAACCAGCGAAACCGCACAATATATGATGGTATCGGTATCCGGTATCGCATTACGAAGCGGAGCAGCCAAAAACGCTAAAATCAACGTAGCAGATTTGGCTACGGGATTATACATTATTCAGGTTCAGGATGGCAATGGGAAACGAAGCGCTAAATTTTATAAAAAGTAACATAGAACTTCAGCCTAATCTGTAAATTTAAGTAAAAAAGTGAAAGAGTAAAAAAGTCAAGAACTACGGTTTAGCTACTTTTCAGATCGAACTTAGTAGAGTATATACTTGAGTTTGACATTTGTATTTGAGATTGTTTTCCTCTACCCTCTAAAGTCTATACTGCTGATCAATATTTAATTAAACTATGCGTACAGCTCTACAGTATAAGGTAAGTCAATAGTAAAATAGGACAAAACAAGAGTTTGACTATCGCATGCAGCCAACTATTTCATAACTTTAGACTTTAAGCCATAAATATCAGAACAATGGATACAAATGAAAACAATTCCCATGGCACAGCTTGGGATATTAATGACTCTAGTAAATGCCCATACTTGGGCGGAACGCAAAAAGAAACAGCCGGTGGAGGGACCAACAATTTGGATTGGTGGCCCAATCAATTACGTTTAAATGTCTTGCGCCAAAACTCGTCTTTGACCAACCCTATGGATGCGGATTTTGACTATGCCGAGGAATTCAAGTCCTTGGATTTAGCGGTGGTAAAAAAAGATATCGTTGAGGCTTTGACCACCTCCCAAGATTGGTGGCCTGCAGATTATGGTCATTACGGCCCCTTTATGATACGTATGGCTTGGCACAGTGCCGGAACCTACCGTATTGGAGATGGTCGTGGCGGTGCTAGCTCTGGGTCGCAACGCTTCGCCCCATTAAATAGCTGGCCGGACAACGGCAACTTGGACAAGGCACGTTTGCTGCTTTGGCCTATAAAACAGAAATATGGTAAAAAGCTTTCTTGGGCAGATTTGATGATCCTTACCGGAAACTGCGCCTTGGAATCCATGGGTTTTAAGACCTTTGGTTTTGGTGGTGGCCGTGAGGACATCTGGCAGCCGGAAGAAGATATTTACTGGGGTTCTGAAACCGAATGGATGGGCAATGAGGCTCGTTTCTCCGATGGGGAATATGTATTGGAAGCTAATCTAGGTGCTTCCCACATGGGACTTATTTACGTAAACCCTGAGGGACCGAACGGGGAATCCAATCCCTTGGGGACTGCAAAATTAATGAAGGAAACGTTTGGCCGTATGGCCATGAACGATGAGGAAACCGTAGCCTTGACCGCTGGTGGACATACCTTTGGCAAAGCGCACGGTGCTGCCGATCCCAGTGTATATGTAGGTGCGGAACCTGCCGGCGCAAGTATTGTAGATCAAAGTATGGGCTGGAAAAACGCTTATCAAACAGGTGTTTTGGACGACGCCATCACTAGTGGTATAGAAGGCGCATGGACGCCAAAACCTACCCAATGGGACCATGACTACTTTAGGGTACTGTTGGAATACGACTGGGAGCCTACTAAAAGTCCCGCTGGTGCCAACCAATGGCGGCCAACCGCAGCTTCTGCTGCACAGCAAGCTCCAAGAGCTGGAGATGCTACATTAACTCAGGATTTAATGATGACCGATGCCGATATGGCCTTGAAAATAGACCCGGACTACCTGAAAATATCCAAACGGTTTCACGAAAACCCTGCGGAGTTGGAAGATGCCTTTGCGCGCGCTTGGTATAAGTTAACGCATAGGGATATGGGTCCAGTTTCTCGTTATTTGGGGCCTGAAGTGCCTAAGGAAGAATTGATTTGGCAAGATCCCGTACCGGCCGTAGACCACGATTTGGTAAATGATGCGGATATATCCGAACTAAAGAAGCGATTATTGGCCTCCGGCCTAACCGTTAGCCAATTGGTAAGTACAGCTTGGGCTTCCGCTTCAACCTATAGGGATTCCGATAAAAGAGGAGGTGCCAACGGGGCACGTATCCGCTTGCAGCCACAGCGAAGTTGGGAAGCGAACAATCCCGCTGAATTGGCAAAAGTCCTTGAGGTGCTGGAAGGCATTCAAAAGGAGTTCAATAATGGACAATCAGTAAACAGCAAAATTTCTATTGCGGATTTAATTGTCCTTGGCGGTAGCGCCGGGATAGAGGAAGCGGCAAGACATGCGGGACACGACGTAGAAGTGCCTTTTACTGCTGGCCGTACAGATGCCTCACAAGAACAGACCGATGTCTATTCCTTTGAAGCCTTGGAGCCCTCCGCAGACGGATTCAGAAATTATAAAAATCCTGATTACAAAGCTTCGGGAGAGGCTTTATTGGTAGACCGCGCCCAATTGATGAAGCTTACCGCTCCTGAATTGACGGTGCTTATAGGAGGTATGCGGGTATTGGATACTAATTTTGACGGTTCTAGACATGGAGTCTTAACAGATCGCCGCGGAGTGTTGACCAACGATTTCTTCGTGAACCTCTTAGATCTAGGAGTGAAGTGGGAAGATGCTTCGGACAACGAAACGGTATTTTCTGGACGTGACCGTAAAACCGGAAGTGTAAAATGGACAGGCACGCGTGCCGATCTTATTTTTGGTTCCAACACGGAACTTCGTGCGTATGCCGAGGTGTACGGTTCTTCGGACTCCGAGAAGAAGTTTGTTACCGACTTTATCGCAACTTGGGTAAAAGTGATGAACTTAGATCGCTTCGATTTGAAGTAAAAGCTATTCATTGTTCGGATAGTATATGGAAGTGACCTCGTAAATGGGGTCACTTTTTTAGTTGTAAATAGTCCCCGCTATAGCAGAGGGACGGCTGTTTTTTGGGTTGTTCTTACGGGTAAATATACGTCTATCTAAATCCTAGAGCTTAAAAATTGAACCTTGCATACCCAGTAGGAGGTCCATTTGACGAAAGCGAAATTCATTATGTTATTGCGAAGGTTAAACAACGGATTGTACTTTTCATGGATATATGGGCAATAATCGTCAGAAATTGATCAATTTAGAGACATCCTTAAAAAGCCAAAATGGCATTTTGCAGGTAAGGGTACTCATAAAGTAAATATGAATAGACTACAGGTCGAAATAGGAAGGATTCAACATCCTCGAAGAGCGCGAAGAATTGAACAAATATTGGGCAAAAAGAAAGGTGTAAGCTATGTTTCTGTCTCAACGTCCGGGATAATACAATTAGAATGGGACAGCACTAAAACCGATCAATCCGAAATAATGGCACTGGTTGAAAAACAGGGTGTAAAAATTCTAGAGGTAAAGAAGCGTAAAGACAGCTCCATTGAGCAGCATAGCCATGCATCGGCTATTCTCAATGTTTTAGGACAAAATACGGAGCTTTATTTTGCAATAATTAGTGGTGTTTTTTGGGTTTTGGGCCTTGTTCTTTCATTTGTCCCTGCTATTCCGGAAGAGACGTCTACCATCTTATTTGTTGTAGGTGCCGTTTTTGGAGGCGTGTTTACTTTTAGTACCGCTGGCAAGGATTTGCTCAGGGGTAAGTTTGAAATAGATTTCCTTATGTTGTTTGCGGCAATAGGGGCGGCGGCTTTGGGTAAATGGGGAGAAGCGGCCTTGCTACTTTTTTTATTCAGTTTGGGGCATGCTTTGGAACATTATGCTACAAAACGGGCAAGAAAATCTATTGCCGCACTTTCAGATTTAGCGCCCCCTATGGCATTGGTTAAACGTAATGATGAATTAACCGAAATATATATAGAAGACCTTAAATTTGGAGATATCATTGTGGTAAAGCCCAATTCCAAAATTGCTGCCGATGGTGTGGTTACAACAGGGAGCAGCCCAGTTGACCAGGCTTCTATCACGGGAGAAAGTATTGCTGTAGATAAAAGCCCTAGCCCCCAATGGCAGAAGGAAAGTGAGATTAATAAACTTCTACCGGAACACCGTGTATTTGCAGGTACTATTAATGGCAGCGGAGTGCTTGAAATTAAAGTGTTGAAGGAAGCAAAGGACAGTACACTTTCCCGACTGATTACCTTGGTAAAAGAAGCCGAAACACAAAAATCGCCTACGCAACACCTTACCGATAAGTTTGAAAAATATTATGTTCCTTCCGTTTTGGTTTTAGTGGTGCTGTTAATATTCGCTTTTCTGGTTGTCGACGAAACCTTTCAAGAGAGTTTTTATAGGGCGATGTCCGTACTTATTGCCGCTTCACCTTGTGCATTGGCCATCTCTACTCCCAGTGCGGTTTTGGCCGGTATCGCCCGTGCCGCAAGGCAAGGCGTTTTAATTAAAGGAGGTAGGCCGCTGGAGGATTTGGGTGGAGTCAAGGCCATAGCTTTTGACAAGACAGGGACACTTACCCAGGGTAGGCCAACGTTGACCCATGCCATTCCTTTCGGAAAGATTACTAGGACACATCTATTAAAAATTGCTGTTGCAGTAGAGGCATTGAGTGACCACCCGCTGGCCTCGGCTATCGTAAAGGGGGGCAAAAAAGAATTAGGTGACATTGTTATACCCAAAGCCAAAAACTTAAAAGCCTTGACCGCAAGGGGAATTCAGGCCAGTTGGGGTGGCAGCATAGTACATATAGGTAACCGAAGGCTTTTTGAAGAATTAACGGGGAAAAAAGTTCCCGAAGAAATTGACCTGAAAATGGCAGAACTAGAGTCTGGAGGACATACGGCCATGATTATCCATCAGGATAAGGAATACTTAGGTATTGTTTCTGCAATGGATACTGCGCGTCCTGAAGCTGTTTCCACGCTCGCAACTTTGAAAAAAATGGGTATCGAGCGGATGGTTATGCTTACCGGTGACCATCAGAAGGTAGCCGATGCAATCGCCAAAAGCATCGGAATAACCCATCCGATGGGAAGCTTATTGCCTGAAGACAAGGTAAATGCTATAGCCCAACTGAAACAAGAAGTAGGTAATGTGGCGATGGTCGGGGACGGCGTTAACGATGCTCCTGCCATGGCGAGAAGTACAGTGGGTATCGCAATGGGGGCAGCGGGTTCCGATGTTGCTTTGGAAACAGCGGATATTGCTTTGATGGCGGATAAGTTGGACAATCTTCCTTTTGCTATTGGGCTGAGCAGAAAAGCGAAACAAATCATCAAACAAAATTTAATTATCAGTTTGGGGATGGTGGCCATTCTGGTTCCTATGACCATTATGGGTGTTATAGCCATTGGACCGGCCGTTGTAGGGCATGAAGGTTCCACCTTATTAGTAGTATTGAATGCGTTGCGATTGTTGCGGTATGAAATACAAATTAAGGATTAAGTAATATAAACTCCTGCCAAATGAAAACCCGATTTTTTGTCTCTTTCTTTTTCCCTTTCCCTTGGCAAAAAAAATAAATTTGTCAAAATTTTCGGGTTTTTATTAAGCATGAGAATACCCTAAGTGAATAGTGCGACTTATCTATCAGTTTGTATAATTGGAGCGTTCCAAATAAACCCAAGTAGCATATGATACCTGCAGCTTACTTTCTCCGTTCGTACAGGCCGTTCTTCTTCTGTTTTACGTTCTGTTACAGCAGGTTTATCACAGACCCTAAGGGCGCAAAGAGGCCTTGGGAACTTCATAAAAAGCGCTGTAATTTTAAAAGAACACGCAGTTTCTGATAACGGTCGATAAAGTTAAAATTTCAATTGTTTTTACTGCCTTTCCCTTATATTACTGCCACTCTTAAGTGCTGTAAATAAATTTTAGGCCTAATTTTATAAACAAACGCCTTTTGGCAATAGCGCAGTTTTGTTGGCGCTTACTGGTCGGGTAATAGCTGTATAGCGTCTTTGCCACCTACCACAGGAAGGGTCAAGCTGGTGTTTTCCAAGTCGATCGTCAGTTCCGTTCCAGGTTCTGGCCAAAGCGTATATTCCCGATCACTGGAAAATATGAGTAAGCCTATCTGTTGTCCTTTTTGGATGATTTGATCGTCCGGCATCAAATCAAAGGAAACGGTATAAAATTTACCTGGCACAAGCGGTTCGCTTTCCGTGAGTGATTTATGGTTTTGAGGGTCCGCCCAACCTCTTGTGATGATATTTTCCGTTATTTTGGCATCCTTACTGTCGTTCCAAGGAAGTGACACCAACCATACCGAAAGATTTGCGGCCGGGGTATTGCTTGCTAAACTGACACTTACTTTAGGTGTTCCCGAAATATGAACGTCATTAGCAAGTTCCGGTGTCACGTACAATAGTCTATGATTCGTTAGTTCAGCTTTTGCCAAGGTAGCACCCGAAAAGGAGTAGTTGTCTACCAGTGTTTCTTTTGCCTCGGTGGTAGTTTTGTTTAAAAGTAATTGTCCCCGTGCAGGAGCACCGGCCCCGGGATACATGGTTATGTCTTTTGCCTCCGGATTTGGATACTCTGCGTAGGCGGTAGGATTTTCTTGAGTTTCATTTTCGCGCACGATCCAAGCTTTTGCATCGTTCTCCACCCCATTTTCTACACCATGCAAATACCGCGTAAACCAACGGTTCATAAGCGTCATAGGCGGAGGGCCGCCATGACCATCTTGGTGATAGTAAATCTGACTGGGAATCCCCTTTTCTTTGGCAGCTTTGTAAATTCTATAGCTATGCTCCGGCATTACGTTCCAATCATTAAAACCATGGGCCATTAATAGGGCGGCTTTCATAGGTTGCATATCGTTGAGGTAATCCCTTCCTGCCCAGAAATCGTTATAATCTCCCGTGATGCGGTCCATGCCGTTTTTCATTTCAATATCGCGTATCCGTGCGTTGTTTCCGGCGCGTTTGGCTTCATCGCCACTATGGATAAAGTCGTAAAGCACATCTATATCCTCTCCCAAGTAGCCTCCCGGGGAACGCACCAGTCCGTTAGAGCGGTAATAATGATAGTAAGATGTATTGGGCGCTATAGGAATAATGGCTTCCAAACCTTCAACGCCCGTAGTCGCTGCCGCCAAGGGAAGTGTTCCGTTATAGGAAGTTCCGGTCATACCTACTTTTCCGGTAGACCAATAGGCTTTTACCTTTTCGCCCCCAATTGGCTCTGAGAATCCTTTTGCTCGTCCACATAACCAATCTATAACGGCCTTTGGGGCAAGGGATTCGTTATCTCCGCCAACAGTTGGCGCCCCTTGGGAAAGTCCGGTGCCTGGAGAAGAAGAATGTACGACAATATAGCCTCTGGGCACCCATTTCTTGATTTCGGAATTGGAAATTATCGGTCGCTCCCCAGTGCGGTCGACTTCTACATGTACGCGGTCTTCCGTAGTTGCGCCCAATTCGTGCTTTACGTTCCAAAAGAGGCCGGGTTCAAAAGCCGCTACCCCAGCGAAATATGGGCTTGTTGCATAAATAACAGGCAGTTTCAGCTTTTCGGTATCGGTTTGTTCGGGTCGTGTAACGCTTACGTGCATGCGGTCCGGTTTTCCATCGGCATCACTATCAAATTCGGTCTCCACCCACAGATCATGCCGTAGCCATTTACTTTCATCTTCAAAAGCAGGGACGATTTGCGCCTCGCCGTCCTTAAAAATAGGTTTTGCTTCTGAGGTGTTCTGAGCCGTTATTAAAAGAGGCGCTGCCATACATATGGCAAAACGTAGTAATTTGATGCTTATTTTCATGGGAATTGGAATTTAGTTTTTCAAGCTTATGTTCAAGGATTTAGTAGCTAAGGTAATTTAAAGGTTTCAAAAGACCATAGGGTTACACCTTTCTCCCCGTTGCTCACTATACTCTTATAATCTCGGGTTTCTTTAATATGGCTTCGTTTCGCAGGCGTAAAAAAACTTGCGCCGTAGTAATAACGTCAAGTTCGCAATAGCGTGCAATACGGTCTAGGTCTTTCTCTTTATAAAACACATCACGTACCATGCTGCCATCTATATCCTCTTTGGGCGACGGAATACCGAGCACATTGGCCAATAGTTTTAACGAAGTGTAATTTTTATAATCGCCAAATTTCCAAAGCTCCATGGTGTCCAAGTGGTTTACCTCCCATGGCTTCTTTCCAAAAAGGTCTAAATGATTAGGAAGGGTAATACCGTTGATAATCATCCGTCTTGCGATATACGGAAAGTCGAATTCCTTACCGTTATGCGCACAGAGCATGTGTTTGGCGAATCCAAAATGGTTTTCCAACAGGGCCTTAAACTGTTCCAGTAGCTGTGGTTCATCGCCCTTAAACGTAGTAACCCTAAACGTTTTTGCATCGTCTTGAAGCTTAAAATACCCTACCGAAATACAGATAATTTTTCCGAATTCCGCCCAAATACCTGCACGGTCGTAAAATTCTTCGGGAGTGCGCTCGTCCTTACGATGGTAGGTGGTTTTTTGCGCCCAAAGCTCTTTTTTGTCATCCGTTAAGGTGCTGAAAGCGGCGTGTTCGGGAACGGTCTCAATATCTAAAAAAAGAATAAGTTCCAAGTTGATTTTATAAAGCATAGGCCTAGATTCTGGTACTTAAAGTAAAACAATAATTTGAGATGACAAGAAGACAAGCGGTCAAAAAGTGGTATCTTTCCCTCAAGACGTTGTTTTGCTATGAACTGTGTTGCTTATAATTGTGCCTAATTTGGGGCTTTAATACGATACCAAGCGCCATTGTCCTAATTCCTTTACCTATGAGAGCTAGAACCGGAATATTGTTCCTGTTTTTTTTGCTAGGCGTTTCTTGTTCCAAGGACAGGGATTCCGAAACGGAAGAAGCGATTAAAAAAGAAAATATCACTTTTCAGGCCGTTGGCGTGGACGGCCAAGCCATCTACCAATACAATTATGACGGCCCATCCGATACTGGGGAAACCATTAATTTATCGACCGAACTAGGGCTTGGGGCGCAATACCTTACGCTGAGGCAATTGGGAAAAACCCTCTCCTTTTACAGCTTTAGTCAGGGCAAATTCTCTTTGGTGCAGAAGGATTTTACTAGCGGAGCCGTTGCACAGTATATCGATTTTTACACGAATACCTCGGCACGTTCTGTTGTTTGGGGCATCAATAATGAGGAATCCGTGTTTTTTGGCTATTACAGTCCGCAAGGAAGTACTAACTTGGCCATTCAGAACATTGCGCTGGACGATTTTCAGGGAGGCGATTTGCCCTTGGAGTTCAATATAGAACAGCTCTACCAACCCCTCTATTACGACGGAAAACTCTTTATTACGTATAGAAATAGTTCCTTGGACTACAAAATTAGTGTGTACGATACGGATACCTACGCATTGATACAAACCATTAACTATGGTAGTATTTCCCCCAGCATATTGATTGACGATAATGGGAATCTCGCCGTTTTTAAATTCACGGATGGCTCCACCGTTGGCTTTGAACGAAGAGATTTAACTACTTTAACGGTTTTTGAAGAACTCGAATTTAACCTGAACCAGCGTTTTCCTGCAGGGCCTTTGAATGCCCAAATAAAAGAAGGAACGCTGTATTACGAGTATGAATATTCCCAACCGTCTAACTTGTCCAGTGGTCCAGCTTTACTGGATATAGCGTCTGGGGAGAACCGTATTCTAGACCTTGCACGTATCATCAATGAGATTGAACTGGCGGAACAACTAAATATAAATATTGTTTGGCAACAGTTTTACGCCAAAGAAGAGGTCTTTTTAGTCTCCTACAGCATAGCGAACGAGGACGCCATACTGCAGGGCGGTGTTTTGGTGCTTTCTACAGAAGGCATGCTGCTACAGCAAATTGAGCTGCCTTTTGTGCCTACGTATTTTGTGAACTGACACGGTTGAGAAAGCAGGCTTTTCAACTGTCTGCATGGAGATTGATTTATGTTCCCAAAAATACCGTGAACCGACCAAACAGTCTATTCTAGTTATGGAGTGGAAACAAGCTATTGCCGAATTTAAGGTTCAGCGGAAGAAAACTATCGGTAAACAGCATTTTTTGGTCGGTTAGTTTGTTATAAAACATGGATTTCCAACCCACCGGTCTGTAAAAATCAAAAAAGAGATTGCTGTTTTACGGGACTTTCGTGCTCCAAAAGCCATTTTTTGCGTGACAATCCACCCGCATAACCGGTAAGCGAACCATCACTTCCAATGACCCTATGGCACGGCACGATAATCCATAAGGGATTCTTGCCGTTGGCCGCTGCAACAGCGCGGATAGTCTTGACATCCCCAAGCGACTTTGACAGTTCCAAATACGAGACCGTTTTGCCAAAGGGAATTTCCAACAGTCCCTTCCAAACCCTTTGCTGAAACTCGGTTGCCTTAGGATTTAATTCCAAATCAAAGCGAGTTCGTTTACCCTCAAAATATTCGTTAAGCTGGTAAACGGCATCTACCAAAACTTCGGGAATGATCTGTGTGATCGGTTCATCGGTATTTAAAATCGTTACAGAAGAGAGGCCAGAAGTAGTTCCCTCCACTTTTGTAATTCCTAAAGGAGTTTTTATGAAGGCTTCTTCCATGGGGCGTTGAATTTACTCTTCTTTCCGCGTATCTAAACTCTGCCCTATAACGCCCGCTCGTTTGGCCCTGTTTTCCCAGTTTTTACGTGCCAAAACCTGAAGATCGGCAACGTTATCGCTTTCGTCCATAATTTCAAGACCCAACAAAGTCTCGATAACATCCTCCATAGTAACCAAACCGGCCACGGATCCGTATTCGTCCACCACCAAGGCAATATGTTCGCGTTTGGCAATGAAGGTGTCAAAAAGTTGGGGAATCGGCGTGTTTCGGCGGGTAATTAAAATATCCCTGCGTATTTCGGATAAAGGCAAATGGCCGTTTTTATTGATGATTTCCTCGTACACATTATCCTTGAGGACAAACCCTGTGATATCGTCTACCTTTTTATGGAAAATAGGTATTCTAGAGAAACGCAGTTTTGGGTTTTCTTCAAAAAAAGTATGAATGGGAGTGGTGTCGGAGGCAATTTTAACTACCGCCCTTGGGGTCATTACATCCTTTACCAACACTTCATCAAAACGCAATAAGTTTTTAATGATCGTGGATTCGGATTTTTGAAAAACGCCATCTTCATGTGCCATATCGGTCATAACGGTAAAATCCTCCCTGCTGAGTACACTTCCGTGATGGCCTTTTCCGCCTACCATTTTGGTAAACAATTGCAAAATCCATAACAGTCCGGTATATTTCATAAACAGCACCATAATCTTCAATGATTTTGCCGTAAAATTGGCCAATTGCCTCCAATAGGTAGCCCCAATTGTTTTTGGGATGATTTCAGAGGCGATCAAAATTAGCAGGGTCATAAGGGTAGAAACGATGCCTACCATGATATCTTCAGAAATTTGTATTCCAAAAAGTGTTCGTTGGGTAGTGCCGTAAAGTTCCATATAGGCCACTTTTGCCTGTACTCCTACAAGAATGGCACCAACGGTATGCGCAATGGTATTTAAGGTAAGAATAGCGATAAGCGGCTTGTCCACATCCTCTTTTAGGGTCTCCAAGGTGTCCGCGTAGGTCTTGCCCTCCTTTTTTTTAACGTTGACAAAGGTTGGGGTGATGCTCAGAAGCACGGCCTCTAAAATGGAACATAGAAAAGAAAAAAAGACTGAAATAACAGCGTAAAAAATCAGTAATCCCATGAAATTAATTTGACACCTAATATACCAATTAAAAAGCGTTACACCATACATACTCCTTCCAAATGAAAGCTTGGATTTTCATTAAGCAGGAGTATAGATTTTACTCTTGCGGCACAGATTCCATTTTTTCTTCGGTTTTTATAGCTTGATAAAACACCTGTTGTACGGCAGAACGAATGTTTAATTCGTACAGGTTTCGATTGTCCCTTGTAGGATAGACCCTATTGGAAAGAAAGACATATACCAATTGATGTTCAGGGTCTGCCCACACAAAAGTGCCTGTAAATCCGCTATGGCCAAAGCTATTCGAACTTACTTCGGGAGCGGGATAGGATTCCGCCAATGTTAGCTCGCTATTGTTGAGCAAAGGCTTGTCAAAACCCAGTCCCCTTCTATTCTCATTTTCGGGATACTGTACTTTTGTGAATTCCTTTACCACCTCTTCGGATATGAATCGCTTTCCGTCCAAAGCTCCATATAGCATAAAGAGCTGCATGATATTTACCAAATCCTTGGCCGAAGCAAATAAGCCCGCATTACCGGATATGCCACCCAATAAAGACGCATTTTCATCGTGAACCCAACCTTTTGTCAGCGTATTTCTGTAAAGGGTATCCACTTCTGTAGGAACAATACTATTGGGGTATTTCTTCGACATCGGTAGGAACCCCAAGGTTTTTGAACCGATTGGTTTATAAAAGGTCTCGTTCAAATAGGTTTCGTAAGGTTGGCCGGTTAGTTGCGCTATCAGTTCAGGGAAAATGAGGAAGGTAAGTCCGGAATACACATACTTTTTTTCTTCGGATACCTTAGACCGATTCATCATCCGATACATTTTCCTATAGAATCTATTTTTCACATAAACTCCCTTATAAGCTTCTTTTTGAAAACGTTTCTTTTTGCTTGATTTGATAAATCGCTTTTTAAGTTTACCATTTTTTTTGGTTACTTCATTTAGGAAAATTAGGTAAGGCTTGAGTCCCGCTTGATGCGCTAGAATTTCACGCAGGGTTAGGTCTTTCTTGTCTTTAATGCCTCTCCAAGGCTTCCAATAGGAGCTAAAAGGCATATCCAAATCTAACTTACCTTCATCTACCAATTTCATTAGGGCAGGCAATGGCCCTAAAATTTTAGTGACCGATGCCAAATCGTAAATATCATCCAAGCCCACAGGCTGAATACTATCATAGGTGTGAAACCCATAGGATTTATGAAAGACAACAGCGCCATTCTGGGCCACTAAAACTTGCGCTCCTGGAAAAGCCTCATTTTTTATACCATTGGTTATAATAGAATCGACTTTAAAGTTTACTCCGAGCAGATCAATTTCGGAAAGAAGGGCGCCATCCGTTCCAGTCTCTAATGGAAGTGTAACAGATACTGGAATATCCTCTTGCGCCCACAGCGCAGCACATAGTAAACTGGTTAAAAGGAAAATAGTTGATTTCATTATTATTGGTTGTCGATTTAAAGAAAACGAATTGAGATTACTGCCTAGTTAGCGGATAAATGCATCCTTTATATCAAGGGTTACTAAATTACTATTAATTGAGGTATTTAGATAAACTGCAAAACAATATCATTCTAAAGCTACAACTACTAGGTTATACTCCTGCCAAATGAAAACCCGAGTTTTTGTCTCTTTCTTTTTTCCTTTGCCGTCGTTAAAATTATAAATCGTAGCTACGGCTATGCTTCGCCATCGCTACGGCTCGCCCACAGCTTTCGCTGTGTCGTGCCTAGGCAAAGAAAAAAATAAAATTGTCAAAATTTTCGGGTTTTATTAAGCATGAGTATACATTGTTTTTAACCTTTCAATCTACAATACTATGAGCCATCAATTTCCATGAACTAGCTATAAAGTAAGAACCATCAATTCCCCCTTCGGGGGCTAGGGGGCTTTACATCAATTTAACGGCATCCTTGGCAAAATAACTGGCGATGATATTGGCACCTGCGCGCTTAATGGAAATCAATTGTTCCATCATTACCGCATCGTGGTCCAACCAACCTCTTTCCGCGGCTGCCTTTAGCATGGCATATTCGCCAGAAACTTGGTACACGGCAACAGGCACATCTACTTCGTTCTTTATTTCACGTACAATATCCAAATAACAAAGGCCCGGCTTTATCATAACTATATCCGCACCTTCATCTATATCTTGCTGGGTTTCGCGAATGGCTTCAAATCTATTGGCAGAATCCATCTGATAGGTCTTTTTATCCTTCGGCACATTTTTCATGTTCACGGGAGCGGAATCCAAAGCATCCCTGAAAGGCCCGTAAAAGGCGCTGGCATATTTTGCACTATAGCTCATAATCCCCGTATTGGCATACCCTTCGTCTTCCAAAGCTTCCCGGATACTTAGAATACGGCCGTCCATCATATCGCTGGGGGCAACAAAATCGGCACCTGCTTTGGCGTGGGATACGCTCATTTCTGCAAGCACTTCCACGGTTTCGTCGTTCAATATTTGTCCGTTTGCAACGATGCCGTCATGCCCGTATGAGGAGTACGGATCCATGGCCACATCGGTCATGACCAACATCTCCGGACAGGCATTTTTGACAGTTTTGATGGCCAGTTGCATTAAACCGTTTTCGTTTACGGCCTCCGACCCTTTGTTGTCCTTTAAATTATCCGGAACCTTAACAAAAAGGAGTACGGCGCAAAGACCCATGTTCCAAAGTTCCTTGACCTCTTTTTCAAGATTGTCCAAACTTAACCGATAGTAATTGGGCATGGAGGCAATTTCCTCTTTTACACCTTTTCCCTCTACCACAAAAAGCGGCACCAAGAAATCACTTGGGGTCAGTATCGTCTCGCGCACCAAGTGGCGTATAGCATCTGATTGTCGTAGTCTTCTGTTTCTTATGAGTGGGTACATGGGTTGAGTTTAGATTATTGCTTGGCTATTAGCATATGCGAGTACAAATATAAGGTAAGGTTTACTATTCCGTAATGCAGGGTTTATAACTTATGCGAAAATCTAATTTATAAGGTTCACAAACTGTAACAAAATCAATATCTTGCCTACCAATACTTGAAAATTCGATAACCACCAAACACTATAATTATGCTCTCCATTACAGAATTAAATAAGACCTACCCCAACGGAACACAGGCATTGAACAACGTTAACCTTGAAATAGGAAAAGGAATGTTCGGCCTTTTGGGGCCCAACGGCGCCGGAAAATCTACGCTCATGCGTACCATTGCTACTTTGCAGAACGCGGACAGCGGCAGCATTGTTTTTGACGGCATCGATGTTTTTGCCGCTCCGGACGAACTTCGTAAGGTATTGGGGTATTTGCCACAGGATTTTGGGGTGTACCCAAAAGTATCCGCGGAAATGATGTTGAACCACATTGCCAAGATAAAAGGTATACAAGGCAAGGGCGACCGTGCATCCTATGTATCGGATCTGCTTAATAAGGTCAATCTCTATAAATTCAGAAAACGAAATCTAGGTGATTACTCGGGCGGTATGCGGCAACGTTTTGGAATTGCGCAGGCCTTGATCGGAAACCCGAAATTGATTATCGTAGATGAACCAACCGCTGGTTTAGATCCCTTGGAGCGCAACCGCTTTCATAACCTATTGAGTGAACTTGGCGAGGATGCCGTGGTCATCCTTTCTACACATATCGTGGACGATGTGGTGAACCTTTGCACCAATATGGCGGTGTTCAACGAAGGTAGTGTAGTGGTGCAAGGGCATCCGCAGGAACTGTCCAATACCTTGAACGGTAAGGTGTATCGCAAAAACATCAGTAAGGAAGAGACGGAAAAATACCAATCGGAATACACGGTATTGTCCACCTATCTTAGAAGCGGCAATTTTAATGTAAATGTATATAGCGACACCCATCCGGGCGAAGGTTTTGAGCCGGTAAACAACGATTTGGAAGATTTCTATTTCTACAGCATTAACCAACCTCAAACCGTATAATCATGAAAGAATTATTTCTGTTTGAGATAAAGTACCGGTTGCGAAGGCCGGCGACCTATATCTACATTTTTTTAATGCTCCTTATTCCGCTGTTATTGGCGGTATTTGAGAAGTCGGTTACCGCGCAGTTTACCAATAGTCCCAATGCCATTGTTGGGATTTTGGGCGGTATGAGCGTTCTGTCCTTGTTCTTTTATGCTGCGGTTATGGGCGTTCCCGTATTCAGGGACGAGGAACACGGCACGGCGCAGACCTACTTTACCTTTCCAGTTTCGGAAAAGAACTATATCCTTGGTCGGTTTTTTGGGAGTTTTACGATAGTAACGTTTATGAACCTTGCCGCTGTGCTGGGCGCCATCATCGGCTTTCAAATAGGAGGCTTTTTGGATCGGCCGGATTATGGAACTTATACCGATTTTAATTTCTGGTCCTATTTTTTGTCCTTTGTCTACCTACTTACCTTCAATGCCTTTTTTATAGGGAGTCTCTTTTTTAGTTTGATGACCTTTTTTAAGCGGATGCCTATCCTTTATTTGGGCGGTATCGTTATTTTATTGGCGACAATCGTTTCGGGCCAGTTGGTTTCTAAATTGGATACGGAATGGTTGAGCATCTACGTGGACCCTTTTGGGGAAAATGCCCATGGATATTTGACCAAATATTCCAGTATTAGCGAGCTAAACACGATGCAACTGTCACTTACCGGTAAGTTTTTGGTCAATAGGTTGTTATGGTTGGGTATTGGTATCGCTATTTTCTTGTTTACTTTTTTCAAGTTCTCGTACAAGGGGTTTTTGGTGTCCAAAAAGAAGAAAAATACCAAGGAGGACAACGAAGTGTTTGAACCTAGCGGTTTAACGACCATTGTACAGTCATTTTCCAAAAAGGCACAGCGCGAAAACCTTTGGTCCTTAGGTAAGATCGAATTTTTATCCATTGTAAAGGAATCGGTCTTTTTGGTTTTGATCGTCATCGGTATTTTAATTGCCGGCTTTGTGGCCTATCAATCCAATCAAATCTATGGTACGCCATCCTTACCGTTAACTCGGTATATGGTGGTGCAGATTGCGGGCGGGATTTCACTCTTTTCAATTATTATTCTTATTATTTATGCCGGTGAGGCTGTACACAGAACTCGCAAGAACAAGACTTTTGAGTTCTATGATGCGCTGCCCGTAAGCAACAGTACGCTGTATCTTTTCAAAATCATTGCGCTCGTTGGCGTGGCCGTGGTATTGACCTTATTGGGTATACTGGTGGGTATATTGTATCAAACTGGCAATGGTTATTTCAACTATGAGCCAGGAATGTATTTTACCTATAACTTCGCAAAAATATTCCCGAGTTATGTGGCTACGCTCTTACTGGCCTTTTTTATCCATGTGCTGGTCAATAATAAATTTTTGGGGCATTTCATAGTCGTAGCTATTTATCTTGGCGTGCCCTTGGTAATGACATTGGCGTTCAAGACAACTAATCCTTTGCTGGTTTTTGGAGGAGTTCCAGGTAGTTTTTTGAGCGATCTGAACGGATTTGGGCATTACCTGACTGGTGAGTTTTGGTTGAACCTATATTGGATTCTGTTTACCTGTATTTTGGCGGCGCTAGGCAAAATATTCTGGAACAGGGGTTTCTTTTCCTCTGCAAAGGAGCGATTGAAATTAGCAAGACAACGGTTAACAGGGAAGACGATAGCCTACACCTTGTTCTTTGTTTTTGCCTTTATCTCTGTTGGGGGCTACAGCTTTTATAACTTAAAAGTGCTGAATCAATTGGAGGATGGGGACTATAGTGATAAGCTGTCGGCCGATGCCGAAAAGGCGTATGGGAAGTATATGGATAAACCACATATACAGGTAATCGACCTAAAAGCCAATATCGATATATATCCAGCCGAACGAAAAGTAGATGCCCAAGGGATTTTTAAAGTAGTCAATCCGTCGGAACAACCTATAGATACCGTTTTGATGGAAATTAAATTCCCTATTTCCGATACCAAGATCGATAAGGTCATCTACAACGGAAAAGAAATTACGCCCTTCCTAAGCGATACTTTATACCGATTGTTTATCTATAAACTGCCCGAAGCCCTTCAGCCCAAGGATACCGCAGACTTAGTGATCGAGACAAAGGTGCGTACCCACGGTTTTGCCATGGATACCGAAACTGGGGACATATTGTTACGCCAAGCAAGACATCCGGGGCGAATATAATCTCCGAAACTTTAGCGGAATATGTATCGCTCATGACCATGAAGCAAGAGTATGGCGAAAACGGTATCAAGGATTTT
>Ga0136560_1000390_pt1 | contig 21834 bp, 31 predicted proteins | sample AntRauMeHopE1497_FD_104925 | JGI IMG/M metagenome (GOLD analysis project Ga0136560, IMG submission 104925) | Saline lake microbial communities from Rauer Islands, Antarctica - Metagenome Hop E1 #497 | ecosystem: Environmental > Aquatic > Non-marine Saline and Alkaline > Saline | place... | reverse complement strand
GAAGACAGTACGCAGGCACCCGCTGCAACAGGGCAAGGGCAACTATCGATATCGTCCAGTCCGGAAGGAAAGTTAGCATACCTACAGCATTGCTGCGGCTGCGCTCCACACAGCAGCGGGTTGCGCAATCGAGTTACGGGGTCATCACATGCCGCCGAGCACTGCACCCCAACGGCTTCCTGATGAACCGAGCCAGTGGCAGCACCTCCAATGGCCTGGATAGCTCGTCCTCGTACCTAAAGCTGTCCCTGCACCCAATCTGATTCGTATGAGTTCCCGTCCGTGCGTCCCGCCAGCTAGCGCCTGGAGAGTACAGGGTTGGAACCACTTGGCTGGGCCGGCGGAGCTGCGCCGTTTCGGTTCTCGTACATGGCATGGCAACTGTGTTCCCTGGCATTGAGAGTGACCCCAGCTATGGTCAGAGTTGGGTTGACTCCCAGATTATGGCCTTCAATCTCCACCAAGCTTGGCTAGCAGCACAACCTTACGGGCAGCCCGGTGGAGGGGTCCGCACCGCGATTAGCGGCGGTGACCCTCTCCCATTGGTGACAGCCGTCAGTAGGCACGCTTGTTGGACTCATTGATACGAGGCTAGGAGCGGCGTATCGCACTCGAAGCTCTAGCTCTGCCGTTGCCGCTTGTTGCCCTGACCCTGCGGCTCCAGATTCGAGCAGGATAGGCAGATCCAGGCCCTGCCCCTCCGGCACAACGACCACCACCTGGTTATGAGTCCACGAGAGGATGCTGCCGCCTTGGAAGCCACTGCCTTCTGCGTGCTCCGTGGTCGAGATGAAGCTGGGCTCTTGCAGTCTGCGGGATGCAACTGATGGGTTCGTGGTTGAGCCTGCTGAGCCTGTGCGGGTCCATGCCATGCGAAGGTCATTGCCTAGGTAGACGGAACCTTCAAGTCCGAGATCCGAGCCTCGAAGGCTAATCATAGCCGGAATGAGATCGTTGTCTGAGTTGCCAGTAGCGGACGGAACAACAGCGTTTGCACTAGCGACGAACCCTGCCAGAACGGAATCCCCGGTAGCTGCAGCTCGAGCGATCGCGTCTCTCCGCCTCTCCAAGGCTGAGGTGTTGAATTCCCAGGGACCGCCAGACTGACTGACACTCAGTGATGGAGGTAAGTAGTCGAAGCGTTGGCTTGGAGCTGGTATACCTGACGTGGACTACCCGCCTGCCGCATGTACCACGATGCCTTGGCCTTCGCCCTGCGATGCAGGTGGATAGCACCGGATGGCCGTGTCATTCCAGCTGAAGCACTCTGTTCTCACGCCGCCCACAGTGACCCATCCGATCTCATTGCCGCCCGCATCAAACTGGCGCCCAAAACCGAAACCGTCAAGAGCGATAATTGCACCCGAGGCAGCTCCTCCAACCGTAGACCCCACGGCGTCGCCACGCATCGCGAAGGAGGGAGGTGCAAATACAAGTCCAAGTGCCTACCGTCCATCACGAGCATCCTTGAAAACAGCGAGCGATTCAGTGCCCGCAGCAACTGACGCTTGCCTCTGCTGCCCTACTTCCATAGTGACAGCGACTTGCCCAGCCAGTGCACGCACCGCAAAACTAATCTGCACGCGCACAGACAGCACTTCAACATCGGCAGCAAGTGCTTCTGAGATGTCACCAGATGCCAAGTCAGTGAAGAAAACACGGACAACCGGCTCTATCTCCCCAATAGAAGCGATGTCTTCATTCGGGTCGATTTGGTTCGGGTCCCTCGCGTCTAGTATGGGATTCCAGCTGCCACCAGCACTCAGTTCAGAGCCTCTAATCGTGACGATCTGGCCGGCCCGCACACCCTCAGCAACCGGGACACGACCGAGAGACGTCTCGAACCCGAGATTCGCAGGGGCAGAGTAGGTAATGCGAGCTGGCGAGCTAGAATCGTCAGCATTCCCGTGACGAACGAGGATGGGCGCATCAACACCAAAGCCAGCCGGAGCAGTGCACCACAAAGTGCCTTCAACAATCGAGTCACCTCTCACGTCATACCCGCCATCCGCAGTCTCATCGATCTGGAACACCGTACCGCCTAATCCGTCAGACACAATATCACCCGGCAGGTTGTCACAGGTAGCATCAACTCCTCTCACTGATGCCACAACAGTAGGCGTAGAAGTTGTTGCTCTCACCTTGCCCATATTTCGAATGCGCATGCGAATGCGCCAGCCACCAGGAGTCTGGCCTGCGGGCACCAAAACACCACCATCTCGCCCATCGGAACGCTCTGCGGAGACGATCACCGGAGAAGCCTGCGAAAATGTCTTGGCGGGACTGCTCCTTTGATTGCCTGCGACGATCCTCACAGCTCCTTCCTATGCCTGAACCGCGACGAGGGCCTCAGAATGCGTCCTGAACCCACCTTCCACTGGAAACACGTCTCGTCGAATGCTTTCGTCCAGAATGTCAGTGACAGCGACGATTGGTGCTGGTCCGAAGTTGGAGCCGCTCACGTAGAGGAAGAGGTCCGATTGGCCAAGCTGCAACTGGCGGACTTGGCGTGCAATTCCACCTGATGACGACTCGCTGCGGTCCTGCAGCAGTTCGTCCAGTTCTTCCCGCTGCAGTACTGACAGTCGCAGCACCTCGGGTGTGGAGTAGCTGTACAGCAACGTGTCAGAAGATCGAATGCTACCAGATACGACACTAACGGCAACATCGGAGCCCTGACCCTCCGGCGTGGAAAAGAACAGCAACGTATCATTCACGTGAGTCACCTGGGCGCAGGTTTGACCGCGAGCGCCACTGAGCTCGGTATCCGTCGTTCGGTCAGTGGTCCCGTTCATGCCTGCAGTCCCGTCACTAGCACTAGATGCACACGGCCCACCGCCTTGGCCGAATGATACCCAGGTACCACTCCCGGCAGGCCCAAAGCCACTGCCAATGAGCACCATGATGACACCACCTTCCGTCGCATGGAAACCAGTAGGGTTAGCACGCTCTCCATCGGCATCAAGCGATGTCATCTGCTCCAGTCGCGGTGGCATGTACGAGATGGTGCCTCTGGCAGCGGCCGTAGATGTAACTGTCACCGTCGATGGCGCAGACTGTTGCCCGCGCACAGAAATAAACACGGCGTGTCGCTGGCCAACCCCAGGGACGGTCTTGCAGTGCACGGAAAAATGCGGGTGCACTTGAACGCAGTCTTTCATCTGGTAGGGCCCGTAGCGCACAGAGTCCAGGTCGGCCTCGGAGGCCCCAAAATTCTCGCCTTCAATCTCGATCCACTCGGTACCCAGAGTTTCCAGATCCTGTGGCGACTCATCCATGTCGTCATACGCATAGCCAATGTCGCCAGGCACGCCCGATGTCGGCTGGACTCGACGGATTGCAGTGATGCTCGGCGGCTTGTACCCATACTGTGGTTGCACCGACCTCTGCCCGTCAACTATTACCTGCCACCGAAGCAAAGAACCAGCTCCTGCAGGCATCCTGCACACGAGCTCTGAATGCGCTACTGCCATCCTGCAACCAGAAGACACGTCCCACGCAGCAGGCCCACGTGGCAAATGTACCGGTGTTTCGTCAGGGGAGAGCAAGCTAGCCCCCCCTTGCAACCCCTGGGAGTAGAGGTCGGGGAGATGTAGAGGAAGTAGTCCACCCAGAGATCCACCAGGAGCAGTGATTTCCTAAGGGCCGCCTGTTGCCAGACCAAAGTACTGCAGCGCAACAGCGGAAGCCCACGCAGTCAGATCAAACGTGGCCGGAGAGAGGGTCGATACCTCTGATGCCTCTGCTCCGGACTACGAGCTATCAAGGAGCTCAAACCCGACAAAGTCTACGGTGGCATCCGAGGGACCCAAGTTGGCTCCTTGCACTCGAATTTCCACCCCACCCTCGGTTGGAGAGTTTGCACCCTCGCCATAGATCTGCGCGATAACAGGGGGGGCATAGGCTGTCATGGCATTGAGGACAGAGCTCACCGCACCAGAGCAGCTACCTGGAAGTGCGTCGTCGCGACGCCCGTCCGGGTCGCGCGCACACAATGACACCGAGACACGCCATGAATGATCTTTGCCGCTGCCGGCAGAGGACTTACACAGCAACCTAGTTCCTGCTGCATCTAGAACACTGCAATTCGTTGCGATGAGTGGAAGCGTTGGCATTCGTCCATAACGGGCATCGATTCTCGGGACCAACCCCGCAGGGAGGTCATCGATAGACGGACCAAAGATGCCGTCAATATACACGTCCTCACCACCGGAGGTGCTGCCGTTCCGAGCACCAGGACCCGTGATGACTGAAACCGTGGGACTTTCGTACGAAGTCGAATTTGGAGCCACTGCAGCACTGATTTGATTGGCCACGAGGAGATACCACACGAGGTCCGTGCCCAGGCCAGGGGGGGTGGAGCATCGAACCACCTCGTGCGCTTGGTCGATGGAGCATGGAGCGGTGAAGAACCACGGGTTCTGTCCGGCAATACCTAGAACAGCAAGGTCCTGCAGGTTTGCTGCCGCCGCAAAGGCAGCTCGGGGTGCAAACACCCCCAACACAGCGTGTCCGTCGCCTAGTGGTCCGAAAAACTTGCCCCGGAGCTCAACTGAGGTGCCGCCAGCCGCACGTAGCCTACGCCCCGGGAGGTCGGCGTCTGCGACTGCGAATCCAAGTGGTGCAGTTCCGTAGTCGAAGGCCGCGTCGGGATCAACGCTGACAGAACTTGCGGCAATGATCTCTAGGCCGGTGAGCAGCGGTTGGCGATACTGGAAATCATCCAATTGCGTCCAATCGCTAGTCTGGCCTCCTACAGAGACAGCAAAGCTGTGCCGCTCCCCTACTCCAGGGGCTGCTTCACAACGGAGCTCCGTGTGGTCCTACCGCACTGTGCAACCGGGTGACACATACGTTGGGGTTTGTCCGACAAGCCGATATGACACTGTGATGTTTGCCGTTGATGCTGGCTCACCGGCCGGTCCAAAGTTGCTCCCATGAAGAATGAAATAATCTCCACCAGCGGTATCCAATCCAGAGGTTACTTCTAATTCTGCTCGCTCGAGTGTGGGAGGCGCAAAGCTGACTCGGGCGTACTGGAACTCTTCGGCACTGCCTCCGACGATACCAACTACAGCAGAGCTGAGGAAGGACCAGGCGCCGTATGACACACGGATTGGGTGGTCTTGCCCAACACCAGCTGGGATGCTGCAGTGCATTGCCTCGTTGCCCTTACCCTCGCTACGCAATACAGTGCAGTTCGATGCTGTGTATCGTACACCGTTGATTCCACCAAATGTCATGGACACTGGCTGCAGTCCAGCATCTCCTTCTCGCTGAATGAAGGAGCGAGTAGGTCCTAAATTGCGACCTTCGAGTCTCAGGCATCGCTAACCTGCACATCCATTGGTTGGAAACTCAGCTTCCAAAGATTCGTCTGCGACTGATTCTGAACCAACTCCGAGTCGTTCCACCGACTATATGCTCAGATCATCTAGGTCCACCACTTGGACGGTAAACCGCCTCCTATCCGTCAACCACGTCAATGGATTAGTGGAGTCTCGCACCTCGATCTGCACGCTGAGCTGCGGGAGGTCTTCAAAGTCAATCCGAGCTCCAGGTAAGAGAACAAGTACGCCCCGAGTCATGCCTGGCCGGGTAGGATCAGCCGAGGGTGAGGTTGTGATGGCAAACGCATCTGCTCCTCCCACCCGGAAGTTCTGGCTGATAGTCCAGAGGAGGGATGTCTAATTGTCAGGATCCTCCGCCGAAACCACCCCAATGATGACACCTGACGAGCCCCCCTGGTCCTGTTCCCCGACAGACAGGCTCGCCTCAAGAATGGTAGGCGGCTCTGGCCTGTCTTCCACATACAGCGAAAATACAACTTGCGCAGACTATCCGCCGCTGTCACTCGCCTCAACAGTAACCTCGAAGCTAGACTACTATTCGAAATTGAGCAAACCAGGGGCTGCCGAGCTCGAAAGGTAGAATTCCATTCGGTGGTATCGGCTAGGGCGCACGATATCGCCGGCTGGCGGCGTCACACTGCCTGCACCCCGGACCTCAAGGGATGCGGCCAAAGCAGTGGCAGCGGCCGAGCCGCCTGAGACGCCACCCCACAGTCCGGCCGGAGCAACGGTCGCCGGAGCCACTGATACGATTGAAAATGTCACATTCGTGGAAGCAAGGTCCTCATCATACCAAATTGGCCTATCGCTTGCACCCACAGCCAGCACGGTGCTCCTTGGGCTATTTTCGCCGACGCGGACGATGATACCTCTGCTTGCTGACAAAGACACGGATGACTCGCGCAGATCCACATGTCCTACAACGCGTGGGGCCTCAGGAACATCAAGAACCTCGATGATAACTTGACCGTGGGTTGTGATTGCAGTGGACAAATCGTCTGGCCTGTCAGTGGCGGCTATGGTGAGCGTAAAGCTCGAGTGAGTCTCGAAGGAGATCGGACCGCGCACCGTTATCGATCCAGAGGTGCTGCCGATATCGAAAATTGGCTGACCTGTTCTCGAATCAATAGGACCGGAGAATATGGTGAAGACGACGTCGTTTCCATCGGCATCGGTAGCGGACACAGCTGGCCCAGATACGGCAGTTCCCGCCACAGCGTTCTCACTTACCGTTCTCAAGGAAGCCAGGTTAGTATAGACCGGTCCATTGTTTACGTCGGCTACGGTGACGGTCACCGATGCATCGAGGAACAGCCCAGTAGAATCTGAGATCCGAACTGTGATCTGGTACTCCGTGGAAGTAGCAAGGCTAGGAAGCTGGGAGCTGGCTGACAGCATACCTGTGCTAGTATCAATTGCAAAGAGCCCATGGTCGGATCCTTGGATCGAAAAGCTGATCGTATCGTTGAAATCCTCATCGAACGCTCCAACTGGAGGCGCAAAGGCCGTGCCCTGCGGACTTTCTTCGGCAGCCTGACGGCGGCCTGTTTCACTTGACAAGAGTCGAGGAGGCTCCTAAATATCACGTACATGGGCAGCAACCCATGCGGCACCAACTAGACCACTACCACCAGAGTCCTCTGCCAAGATGCGCGCAAGGACCAAACCAGGACTGCGCGGGTTGCCAAGGCTTTCGTGATTCAGAGCAGCTAAGCTTGCGACGCTCACGACGCCGCTTGACCGGCTAACGCTGAACAGCCTAGCCCCTTGCCGCACGGCCGAGCTGGGAAGCGCATCGGTGCCATTGTCCATTTCGAAGAAGACTGCATCACCTTCGTCATCGGCGGCCGATACCCGCAGTGACGGCTGCAATACGCTCGCCCCCACGCCAGAGTTCTCGTCTGTCCAGGCTTCAAAGCATACAGCTGTTTTCGCTTCTGCCCAACGGCCATCTACTTCATTCGAGTCATGCAAAAGCCTCTCAGAAAACTCGTTGCGTCCGACGCAAGCGCCTCGAAGGGAAGGAACATCGTAAGCAAGCGATACATAAGTAAACGCTGCGCAAGCCAGGCGTGCTGCGCACGCACGTCGACAGCCATACTTCCGTGCAATGTCTGCCGAGGACCACTGTTGGGCTGACAAGGCAGTGCGGCCAAGCTCCAGCGATGGCTGCATGGTCGCAGCATCGATGTGCTATTGACTTATTGCGAGCTGGAAAGTGAGAGTTCCGTCAGCGCTGCTAGGGTCAAACGGGTTTTGCATCAGAGACAGCGACGAATCGTAGCCATTCCCTCCTCGCCATTCGTAACGCCCCTGTAGAGAGCCATTGCAGACAACACGAGCAGGATCGTTGCGGTTCAACAAGTGAACAATTACGATTGCAGTAGCATTTTGAATTGCCTCGGGATCCGCTGCGTCCGTGATGTTTCCGAAGCCTTGGTTCGTTGGGTCAGACTCGGAGCCGTCATCGGAAGACTAGGTATCATCCTGAGACACCATGACGGTAAGCACATGAACCGAATTTGCCTCGTAATCAAGTGCTGGCCGCCGCACGGAAATATTGAATGGGAATTCCGGGTTAGCACCAGCAGTGAAGATTCCGTCTATATCCCCATCGACAATGTCGATGCGAAGCCCACGGTCTGCCTGCCGCGCGATGTGGTTTGTATCCTCATCAAAAACCCGAAGCTGAGCTATTGAGGTTCCAAACGGCTAATTCTCCTCCACCGACACGTTCGCCACGATCGAGCCGAACGGCGCGAGCTCGTCTGAGTCCTGCAAATAGAAGAATGGGGGCTCGGGCACGTCTCGAACCGTGAAGGACACATTGGCGTAAGTTGACATGCGGCTGCTAGCGTCACGGGTGTTGCCTCCACTATCACGTAGCTCTATCAGCAGCGTTGCAACCCCTGCGAGCGAACGGCCAAATCCGGCCAGGTCTTCAAAGTTCAGGACCTCGGGGTAGCTAAAAGCTCCAGAAGATACAGCCACTTCGCCAGACGATTCATCGAGCTCAATGACATCAGCGATTTTCGACGGTGTAGTAGATACGATGAACCAAGACAAAGTGTCATTGACGTCTTGATCCAAGCCCCGAAGCGTGCCGGCGACGACCCCTGGGCCGGAGTTCTCGTCTACTGCGAGCAACTACTGTGCAGGATCAGGAGAGAAAATAGGTCGATCTTGAGCGTCCACAACTATTACTGTAACTTCAGCCACCGCAGTAAACTCTCCGTCAGTGGCTCCAACTTGTAGTGCAAAAGTCCCAACGTTGAGGCTTTCGGCAGCCTCGAAGTCTAGGAAGCCTTCCCGAGCTACTGTCAGCTAACCAGTCGCATTTATGAGTTCGAACTGAGACCGATCGTCCCCTGCGAGCACGAAGTATCGAAGCATGTCCCCGTCCTGGTCAAAGCCTCGGATTGGAGCACCAAGATCGTGGCCAAAAAACGTATTCTCTGCTGCAAAGATTGTCTGCGCTCTGAGTTCGGGCGGGTCATTGACGTTGATCAGCTGGACCAAAATAGTGGCCGTTGCGTTCAACGAGTTCGTCGGATGGTCATCCGTAACCATCACTGTCAGCGTGAAGTTTCTTATTTGCTCATAGTCGATCGCCGAACGGCGCTTCACCCGAATCTAGCCATCGCACGTGCCTATCTTGAAGGCATCGTCGGTATTTCCATCAACAATCTCCCACGTCAGGACCTGGCCGAGATCCTAGTCGGTAGCATTGAGGGCAGGACCCACCTTCGCATTTACAGGAGATTCTTCCAAGACGCTCACAGTTGCATCATCCACCACAGGCGGATCGTTCTGATCAATTAGCCGGAAAGCCGGCTGCACAAACGTGCTGAGTGAACCGTCCGACACTTCAACGGACACAGCAATAACACGTCTGGACTCATAATCGATTGCGGTCGCGTTAGTCACGAGCACATCGCCGTTCTGCGTAATCGTGATGGCATCGTGCACGTTTCCAGAGACTATGCGAAACTGAAGCATGCCTGCACACGCACCGCCCCCATTAAAGGCGCCAACTTCGGCCGCATTGGGCACTGCGCAATCGCCATCAGCAGGCTGGATACTGCCAATGATACTGCCGTTCAACGGGTTCTCAGGAAGGAGTACCTACAGAGCCGTAGCACTGGGAGCCTCCGCAACGTTTTGGACCAAAATGTTCAGGATCGTGGCATCGGTACTCACGCCACCTCCGCTCCCCGGCTGAATTATTGCTCCATTCACGCCCCCGACCTGCTTGGACAGCGCGGACAATTCTGTTGCCGTCATGCGGCCAGCAGCAAGTGATGCTGCCTTCCACACCCGGACCCTGACGTCCCCACCTCGTTGCGCCTCTCCGAACGTGTTCCCACCCCAACCATCTGTCACATAGGTCAGGAAGCCTCGACTTCCCGAGGGGAACGCTGTGCCTTCCTCCAACGGGCTGGGAGCAAAGAGACGAATGGAATTCGCATTATATCCAAAGAGAACACCGCCAGCATCGTGGTGCGTAAGACGCTGTGAAGACTGTGCCATGCCCTACCCTTCGAAGTAGAATCCTCTGTTATTGCCAGTCGTTGGAGTTGCAACAACATGCACTCGCCCTGGTGCCTCGCCCAGCCCGTGCCGGATCTCCCTGTACGCGTCCTGGTTCGCAATCATCGTAAAGAAGCCGCTATCGTAGTCAGGTACGCTCGGGTGATTGCGCTTGGCGGAGTCGGCGGCTGCTGATCCTACATCAGCGGCTTCACTTCCATCAACATCCTCCTTCACGAGCCCATACCATGCCAGTACCTTCACAGAGGCCTAGTCCAGCTCGTCTACCATCGACGGGTTGTTTGTCCAACCCGCCGCAAGTCCAGCGATCGTTCCGGGACGAGTGGAAGATGACGGAGCCCAAACCCTAACTTGCGTATCAGACCATGCATACACGCATCCAACAATTTGGTTCTGCCAGATATCGTCATCGCTCTGTGCGGAGCCTGATGCCTCGATGACGTATCCCTTCATGGGACCGCTGTCTGCTCGAACAAGTACGCGCACTCTGGCCACTTCACGACCACCTGATGGAAGGTTATACTGGCGGAAGCTAGCACTTCCAGCCCTACTGAACATCTGGCTCCATCCTGAGTCAAAATCAGGAGGAGGCAACTTTGAGATGCGTACGCGCACATCAGCGAGGTGCTCGTGAATCGAGTGAGCCTCCCGCTGCCACACCCCGTTCTCGTACACGCCGCCCCAGCCCCTGCCGACCTGTACTATCGCCCCACTAGCGTCATTTAAGTATCGGGTAGGTGCAAACAGCCTGACCCGCTCAGCACTCATGGCAATCTAAACCCCGCCATACGTGTTTATCCAACTCCAATCAGACGAGAAGGTTGAGCCGTGCATTGGAATTTCATAACCACGCATGCTTCGCTGCATAGGTCGCACCGTTCCTGTTACAAGCATCTATGCAGGTGATGTGCCCAGGCCATGAGGCAGCTCAATCGCGCTGAATTTGCCTGCCTATGAACCCATCTTGAACCAACCGGAGTCCCACCCGCCATCCTGGGCAGACACACTTATCCTCAAGGTCGCGTTTCGCTCTGCATCCAAGAAGGCCGCATCGCGGATAAACAGCTGTCCCGAGCTTGAATCAGCCCCGAATGGTTCCGAAGATCCAAGCAAGGTACTTGATTCCAGCCGAGCAGCGAAGCTCCTGGCATCGCTCCCCGCCTGCACACCAACCGGAACGGGGACAACCGAGCCCTGTCGGGATGCTTCCGCTATAACTGCACGCTACTCTGAGCACGGAAAGACAGTCGATGCGATTGCAAGCCCCGAGTCACCATCTACGGCCAGCGGTACCGTCCCTGGCGTGGCTCCCTTCCGGCCCACGATACTCCAAGACGCACCAAACACGCCCGCCTGGGAATGAGCACCAATGCTTCTAAGCGCCCTAGTCACGTTGGAACTCAGCTCCGCGTCCGCACTAGCTGCTTTATACACGCGGACACTCTGATAGTACGTGTACCAAGACATCCAGGTGATCAGGCCGAAGGTCCCTCGACGAAGGGTGGGGTGCCCCTCGTCGGGGTACTCTGAATCGACAGCCGAGCCAACGACTTCTCCGTTGATCTTCATTTCTAGCCTACCGCCCACCATAGTGGCTTCCATCATGTGCCATTGCGCCCGCGAAAGGCTGACTTGCACGGAGTCCTGCAGGCGCGTTGGTTCTCCGTCAATGACCCGGTGGAAAAGAAGGCATCCCATTTCCCTATCGAAGAAAATGCGGTAGTAGTTGTTCACATCAATCCACCTTAACATCACGCCGATTCCTCGGAAATGTTGGAAGAAGATAGTCTCCACTGTGATATCCTTCCACTGATAGGCCCTTGGCTCATCCAATACAAGCGCACTTGTGCCTAGCTTGTCTCTGCACCTCTCTTCGGACCAGCTTCTTGAGAAGACATCCCATCCGCTGTAGCTTGGATGCCCCCAAGAGTAGCCGTGATGCCGAAGCTGACTGTTGATGATTCTCCAATAGGATGGGTAGCGACTGTCCCCATTCTCATTATTGTTGCGTCCAGTGGAATTCCGAACTCCGTATTCAATCGCCTTCCACGCCGGAGCCTGGACTGCTCGCTCGCAGCACATGACCCTTGTGTTCTGCCATGACTACTGCTCTGCTTCAGTCGGAGAGCGCCCTTCGTTCTCTATGTGGAGGTTGCACAACTCCGTCTGACGAGAGAAAGCTGTTCCCATGGCCAGCCACCCATCAAGCACAGCCACGTAAGATTTACCGTCCAGATTCCATCCATAATGCGGCACGCCACCAGGCCATGCTGGGTCCTCAGGGCGGCATATGTGACTACGAGGGCACAAGCTGCGACCTTGGCCAGCGCAGTACTCCACTGCATCGCTGTACGTCGCACCTCTTACCTCAGGAAACACACCAAGGGCTTGGTCCTAATACGTGGTTCGCAATACATCTGTGTTACTGAGCACAGAGTCGAACTAGTCTTCGAACAGCAGGTCGCCCCCACCGGAGAGATCTCTCGAAGCAGCGAGCACCACATCACCATTATCAGCGAAAGTATCAAGGTCATCGACAAGGCGGGACTAGGAGAGTGCGTCCGACATATTGTACTCCGCTGCAAGTTTCTCTCGGCCTGTCGTGCCATTCACGATAGACAGAACGAGTGCTGCTGATTGGCCGCCAGGTGACACATCTGACTTGTACTCAGCAGTACCCGTGGTTGCAGACTGTTCCGTGCCAAGCTCCGCAGCAGGCTCGCCGCTCACTTGCTGCTCTAATCGAGCAATGCTGCGCTGGACTTCTTCAACCCGCACCCCGACGAGCCGTCCCCCGCTGCTTCCACTAGTTGGTGACCCGAAGTTCACCCTTACCCAGCGAGCCCGAGCCGCGGGCAATTCAGTCACGGTGACCCCAGACGTGGACGTGCCCTATCCGCCACCAAGCGAAGCAGGTGCAACGATCACCTCTGAAGGGATGGGATCCAGGAATTTGACACCATTGTTGATCCCAATTTGGCCAAAGGCTGCAAATCCAGCTGTGTTACTAGTAGTGGACACTGTAACCTCGACATGGTTGTCCAGATGCCTATCCACCGTAGACAGCAAGACCCGAACCCTGGTAATGGACTGCACCTTGCCCAGGTCAACTACAACCCACTAATCGCCATTGTGCTGGCCAGCGCCAGTACCACGATCTGCAAAGAGCATGGACAGCTCGCCATTGCGCAGCCAAGGAAGCTGCTAATCCATTGGAACGAGTAGATTTCTGCGCACGCGCTCAATTGCGGTAGCATATGATAGACCCACTATCAAGCCACCACCACCAAGACTAGTTGAGGCTAGGATGGGACTGGTGGACACGATGCGCGCACCGGAGTCATATAGCGCATGGTTGCGCACAAGACGTGCAGGTGCGGGAAATTCTACGACGTACCCACGTACTCCGATGCACGAAGCTGTGCAATCACCAAGCTGGCCTAGCCTAGAGCCACCATCTGCACTACATCGAGAGGGATGCATCAACATGTGCACTTCCCCGGATGTTTGCGAGGGTTCGGATGTGGCCCACGATATCGCCCTGCTAGGGATACGGCTCTGAGACTCGGGGCCGGCATCGAAGCGCCACTACGATGACTAAAATCGCCCTGACACCCAAGCTCGAGCGCATCCTTGGGCTGCTAAAAGCGCAGCAACGCACTCTCTCTCATGGCCTGACGAGAGAGTCGCAAGGTATCCACGACTGCCCTAAAACACTAGCGATTCTGCTGCTCGCGAGGCGTCAGAATACAAGATACCGGGAAGCAAGTCTGGGTCAGCAGCCACTAAAGCGTCATCTGATATCCCTCCTCGGGAAAATACCACGGTACTGTCTCCAACCTAGTTCGACTACACGTAGAGGTAGAAGTTTCCGGTAGCAGGGCAGAAGCTTGGAGTTCCAGCAGCTTCCTTCAGTTCTCTGACTGATATGCCTTTGATGCGCATGTCGACTGATTTGCCCGGGGACTGGATGACGCGCACACCCACGGGGGTAAACTGTGCCGCAGAAGTAATTTGTCCAATTCCCAAGTCACCGGCATCCTGCAGGAATCTTAAGATCCCATCTTCATAAACGGACAGCAACCCACCTTGTCGAGCGCATGTGATCTTGGCAAAGGCACTAGAGGATCCGATCACGATTGAAGCTGCATCGATGCTCCTGCGCTCCAAGAATAGGTTCCGGGCCTGCAGCGAGTTGAATCCAGAGCTATAGTATCGGAAGTCTCGGATGCGGTTTAGTTTTTCCCGCGTGTAGATACCAGTCTACGTCCAGAAATCGCGCGCCACACCATCATTCCAACGAGGGTTGTTTACTCCGAAAGAAGTGGAGCACTCCAAGTCTCCGTCGACATATACCCTCATGCCACTCATCGTTGTAACGATGACATAGTGAGTCCAAGTACGCAGGCTCATGATCTTGAGGGGGTCGCACCCATGATTCCAGCTGCGGGGCAGGAAAGAATGGCCAATAATATCAAGACAATTGGGGATATTGAAGTTGCTTATGATGCCCAAGCAAACGTAAGTTCGAATGAAGTACGGTAGCTAGGGCCGATGCACGTTTCTCACTTGGTGCGGGTGGCTTGGCGAATGTGAAGTCTAGGCTGATTGTACCTCAAGTAGACTGCGGGCTGTCGATCGGCCCCCCCGCCTACTCTAGTATCAGCGCCATCGTCCTGAATGTACGAGTACCCGTCAGCATTCCTGCCCCGCTGAAACAACTGAGTCCAGTAACGCTGAATGGCGTCCACTCTAAAGTCGAACGTGTATGTGCACTCCTCATCAAAGGGGATGATTGGGCCCAGGTTGCGCGCTTTCTCGCCAGTGGACCACTCCTCGTCATCTCGGATTCCATCTCCGTCATCGTCGACCTTGATGTGGATATACTCCGATGGCGGATCTGCTAAACCACCAGAGGCAAGTGCATACTTCCAGTTGGAATCCGCCTCGCTGTACTGCAGGGCAACGTCTCCACCGCAAAGTTCAACCTTGGGAACCGCACCATCCCCGGTCTGCGTGCCGGACATGGCGGCCAATTGCACGGTCTCAATGCGATTTCTCGAGTATGAATCTATGCTAAATACTGATGATTGCCGGGGATCTGCAGCTCCAACGCTACCCTTGATAGCGTTCGAGTTATCCAATCCGCCCGATCCTGCGATCAAAATGTTGTCTGCAACACCATTTGCAGACACGGGCACGGTGCCCGAGATTTGCAGGACCTATTCCTCCGCGGAATCTGTCGCCGTCTATACCGAACCACTGCTAAACACGGAGGCCTGCAGGCTACCAGGAGCCGCGCGAGTAGTCCACTAGGCGTCAAAGTCTGACCCAGTCCCTTCCACTGCCGTGCGGAGCGACAGCGCGTCAGATCGAGAAGAAGCAGCAAGGCTGTAAGCAGCGTATCGAGGACACTGCCCAATTCTGGCGCTTGGAGCTGCAGAAACATCGGCTACGCCATCAGCAGAGAACTCAGGTGCGATAATTGTGGATTCATTTAGTCGCACAACGCTGACATCATCGATATATACCTCCGAGACCCCCTCAGGTGCGGCAGCAGCGAGGAGGATGGCTACGGCGGTCGGCGCCCTGGTATTGGAGCCGTAAATGGCGCGAATCTTCTGCGCAATCGGGATGGTTACCGTTCTCCACTCGCGCAGCGGCACCTCCTAGATGTCATCACAGCCGCCTAGGTGTGCACCGGCGTTGAGGCACAGGCGGAGCACCTTCACCGTTCCACAACCAGTCCGCCGCTGAAAGCACTCATGATACGCAGGGAGCTGAGCAGCCGTTACTCCCTGTTCATCCCGGCCGGCGGCATCCACCACAATCACCTGCAGGGCGAATCCAGCGTACAATGGTTGCCGTCGTAGGTTTACCTTCATCGTAAGCACTGTGGATGCGTCCAGCCCGATCACAGTGCGACGTCCCCATGATATGTGGCGAAATGGGGAGTTGAGAAGGGAGGCTTCAAGCTTGCGCGTCTGGAAGTAATCCACCGTCCCATGGTCAGATGCTACCGGGGCAATAAGAGGGTTGACATCGGCGTCCAGTTCATGCCCGCCGGTGGGCGCGATTAAGCTGATCCCTGAGAACGTGCTGCTCTCGCCATCACTAGCTGTGCTAGTCACGGTGGTTCCAGACAGTGCAGCTGCTTCTGCGCTCCGAAGGGCAGCTGCTTCTTGCTGAGCGTGGATTGCAGACTCATATCCGTAGGGTACAATCTCCTGCCTATGACCGGCAGGCAGAACAGAGCGTAGGCCCCACTTCTTCGCCAGGTAATTCTCCACATTAACGATCTCCTGCTGGGACAGCTCCCGGCGATACACGATCATCTCAGCAACGTCTGCGCTTGATGGCGAATTGGCGTAACCTGGGCCACCCATTGAGAGGCCAAGAGGTTCGTTGAGGTACGAGCGCACCATGGCGCGTTCTCGCCCTTGCCACCGGAATCCGTTGAAGTCTCGCCGCACCTGGGCAACGCACAGTTGAAATTTGTACATGTCACCTGAGGGAATGTCCTCAAGGTACATCCATTGAGACCGCACGTAAAGCCCAATCCTGCTGTAGTAGTGGCATATGATAAACCGCTCCTATATGCCTTGCAGAATCTCGCGGCGGTTCCCAGTATCCTGTAGGTACCGTGTGAGAAGGAACAACGTGAAGGGGCGCTCCAGTTTCACGTCGCTTTCGTCAAAGCCTAGCTGATCGTCGGATCCATCGAAGCGAATGACTGGCAGCCCTGCTGCATCATCTGTGCCCAGCTTTACGATGGGGGCTTTGCTACTCTGCGGGGCAATGGCATTCGCCCCCTGTCCGGAATAGTCGTTCCATTGGGTGACTAATTGGCCATCAACCAGAGGTACACCTGGGCGGTCAGCCCTCAGCCACATGGCTGCCCCTGGTGGTAGACCAGGGCAGTGCCTGACTACGCTCAGGTCTGTCATCCACACGAATCCCTTCTTGCTCCGCATTCGACGGCCGAATCGAGCCTCAAAGTCGGCAACTTTAGATCTTTGTGTTGGCCCTCCCACAACTTCGATGTCCATGACAATTCGTTCCCATCGGCCTGGGCGGGAGGGAAATGCCGCCGTCGTCGGCGTTAGTCGTCGCGTTGGAATGACAATACCGCCACTGTCCATGAGCACTAGCTCTAGGAGGTCCCGCTCTCCGTCATACTCGAACCCATTCGCGAATGAATTCGGCTGGACGAGAGCAAAGGCACTGATTCGGAATCTGAGAGCAATTGCCCCTGCAGGCGCGCGCAATGAGTCTGCTCTATCGTACGCTCCCGGCACAGGACCCACAGCGTAGTACGTCGTAGATTCGGATGACAGCGTCGTGGTGGATCCGAGGCGAAGGACCCGCCCCGACTGCGGGGGATCAAGTGGAAGCTAACTGAGCTGCGCATTTCCAGCGATCGGCCACGACACGATTTCAGTGTGCTAGCCGGGGCCAGACGATGCACTCCCGGCGCTGACAAACACAGCAGCGCTACTCGAGTCAACCGTGGGCTGGACCCCTCCAATGAAACTGCCACCGCCAGCTGAGATCAGCGGTTCACAGCCCTCGTGCATCTCCCGCGCATCCACTCTTAGACGGAGACCAGACTCCCCGCCTGCCTTAAACTCAGGTGCAGTGCTCCACGAAGCTCGCCCCATTGCAGTCCGGTCATCGGTTGCAACCTCCTCGCTCCACTTCCACGACGCGGCATCCGATTCGGCCTCGAACCCATCATGAAACACGATCTCCCCGCGGACGCACGTATCCGGAGACTGCAAGTCCTCCCCTCCGCTGCAAAGGAACCCATCGCGAACCTTGCAGTCTGCAGTGCATCCATCCAGGCTGCCCCCCGTATCACAATCTTCCAGTCCCGGGAATCGACGTCCGTCGCCGCACAAGACCCGGCCTCGTGGCGGGGGGACCGGAACGGCGCATGCCGTGGACTCGCAGTGCAGGCGAGCGCTCTCTAGCTGATCACTGCCAGATTCCACCGTGACATTCGCTAGATTAACCAGTGATACGCTTGGGATGGCCCCTGTGCGAGCACGGAGCACTAGTTCCTGCAGCGTGGCTGGGGCACGCCCTAGTGCATCTACATCCTCTCCGGCGCTGACATTCAACGGCAGCGACAGCAATAGACCTGGATATGGAGCTTCAACCTGCAAGAATATGGACGCCTTGATCTACGATGCCGTGCGAGCAACGCTCCAAACCCTGATATCGTCAAGAATCCCTGCTAAAGAGGGCCGGCCCACGAGGGACCTGCCGAAATAATGCCGATCACGTGCGGCGTTCGTGGGGATGGGAACAACTCCTTGGGCTTTCACCGCACCGTCAAAATACAGAATCGCCAGTGCTTGACCAGGAAGCAGACCACTAGCGCTAGAATCGATTGCCACTGCAAGATGCGTCCATCGAGACGCTGATAATCGATCAGCATCGGTGCGGAGGACGCTGCCTTCGGTTTCGGAATTGGTCACTTGAAGCTCAAGCTTACCACCGTGCCCCTGTCCTGGACTGCCAAGGGCAATTTCAATTAAAGGCGGCTGGAAATCGGCACCAAAGGCGGCGATACTGAAATCACGGTCTACGCTAGTAGCAAAAATCCACAGCTCGACTGTAATCGATGTGCCCAGTGGCGACAAATCTGCAGAGATATGCGCTCTGTCTCCGTCCAAGAATGCAGCAGGGTCACACAATGCAGAAATTGAGAGTAGAGCGATCATAGCAGCTGTTTGCAAGCCACACATTGCGAACATGCCGTGCCTCGGGGCAGTAGTAAGGCCACGTCGGCGTCGTCGGCGAATCACCGGGAACTTCCTTGTAATACTATCTGCGAGGGAACGAGTGGGGCTGGACACGAGCGTCAAGCAATAACCAGCGACACTTTGGCAGCAAGTACAATGAACAGCCATGGTTGGCCAATGAAGCGCACCCTTGTCAGGGTGCTCAGACGATAATTGACAGTCCAAGAGTGCTCAATCGATCTATCAAACAAGCATCAGTGCGCACTAACAGTTCAGATGTTGATGCCTAGTCGACTACCTTTAAAATGCTCAGACAAAAGGAAGCTTTCCTGGTCTTGAGAAGCCGCAGTGTGTGTTCAACGATCGCCACGATGCCGTCTCCTTGCGGTGCCGCAGCCCGCCGGCGCCGGGTTGGTCGCAAGACTTGCTCGCCCAGTCACTGGCATTCCCACGTGGCTGAGCCCACACCATCAACATCAGTACCAAGGGCGCGGTGCTACTGAGGGCTGCCGCTATTAATGCGTGTACGCGTACCATGCATTCAGCCCGATATCATCAATAGAGTGTTCCAGCTGCTGTAGCAGCTGGCATACTACTCGCGACGACGGAGGCTACTCGGCGGCGCCGCAGATTTTTGTTCCGCTGATCAAGTGAACCGCAGCAAACTGCGTTCGAAAGGCCCAACTGACCAGCGGACACTGCTACCTTTCGGCATACATGTCAGGAAGTACTCCTTCACCGTCTGAGCAATCTTTTCGGCAGCAACTAGGATTGGAGCAGGAGCGTTATGACACGGATATAGCTTCGCTGAAGTCCGGTATTGGGAAGGCATCCATCGACAAAGAGAAGGTGCAGCAGCTACGGGATGAAATTTTAGCCAATATGCATGTCATGGCATCTTGTATTCATGCCATGAAACGCCAGTGCAAGCTATGCCTAGAGAGCGAGAGTTCGACGAAGCATGAACGCCGCCCAACTCCTGGAACTAGCTCAGAGAGAATCGTTCGCTCATCAAGACATAGGCGCATGGGAATTGTATTTTTGCTTCATGAAATATTCAACTGGCGCTACGAGCAGTACAAAAGCCACGTAGATAGCGATGGCCACCGATTCCAGGTGTCGAGAAGCCTTTCAGCAATTTAGTCGGCCGCTGATTGTGCAACCCTGTTGCCGTGGACCTCCGAATCTTGCCGTTCGCTTCCAGCGAATTCCAAAGAACGTCTGGCGGCACGGGACCCAGTGGCTGTGTGGCGCTGCAGCCTTCTATCGCTTGTGCAGCTGTGCGTACGCGGGCAGAACGAGAAAAGCCTGTAGCATGCTCGAAAGTGCGTGTCGACTTGGAAACGGTGGGGAACTGTGTGTGAGCGATCGATAAAAATGTTAGAGCGCGTTGTAGCTAAGGAAATGGAGCGCCAAGGCCTTGGTAAGGCGCAAGGATCTACCCCAGAGGGCAAACGCGTCGATGGCAATGGTTTCGTACTGTCGTCCACTGGCACTTCCAGCGCCGTTACTGCCACCTCCTCTGCGATGGGCGGTGCCAGTAGGCACATAGAAAGCGGTAGGAGTACATCAGGTGAGCGGGAATATACAGGCGGGCCCTATAATGCTGCAACTACTGCCGGAAACAAGCGAGCCAGGCCTGGACCTGCTATACCTGTCAATGACCAGGGCTCGAAGCAGCCGCAGTTGTAGCACCACGGTGATCGTGATTGCGGATATGGGTTTGGTAAACGGCACAAATCCGAAGTTTCACACGGCAGCGGGGGCCACAAAGGGGGTTAGGGTCATGCTGCAGATTTCGACGTGCTGGCAGATCTCTTGGATGACCCAGCAGCACCAGACCTGCGCGACGTATCGGCATCATCTTCATCAGGTGTAAATTTGATACCCCCCGTGAGTGTGGGGCACCCGCCAAATAATCAAGACAGAGGCGCAATTTAGACCAGGCAGGCATCGGTGGGCGACGTGCGGCTAGAATACGACTGGCGAACTGGTGGGGCGACTGCAGTGAGACCTGGTGATGTGATCGGTGCTGCGGGTGGCGCCTCGCGTGGCGATCGACAAGATAGCCGCGCTGGAGGCTTTGGATGGCCGGACAGACGCGCACAGGACAGATCGGATAGATCGTACCAGCAACCAGACTCGTATCTCCACACCGCCAGCCGAGCATCACGCCCATTCAGGGGCCCTGTGCAGAATGGCGATATCGCGATGGCAGGAGTAGGAGCTGCTTTGGTGCCGGGTGGCAGACCTGGACAGCGGAGCGGCGACTCTCAACGCGAATCCTTGCAATCAGGGCCTAGAACTACGAGTCCTGACTGGAGGACAAGGGAGAGCGTGGGACAGCCGGGGGAGAGGGAGAGCTGGTCTTGTCGCGATGGAAGCTCTGGTCCCCGCCGATCGCACCAGCATGAGACACCGGCGTCCTATCTTGGTAGATCTGCGTTTGCCACTTAGGAGGTCACTGCCTCTGCAATGCATCAACCGCGATCGGGGACTCATTATTCTCGTGATAACGTAGCCTCCGCGATGCCACTTGCACATGGTGCTGGCGGTCTTGCGGTGGCTGCTGGCACTGGTGGTAGCGGTGGGCAGCTGCGATTGAATGGAGCATCAGGCTTCTAGCCCGGGCATTCAGCGATGGGGCCGCCTCGGCCCGGAGCTGCCAGAGGCACGACCGTGGGCAGACAGGACGATCGACCAGGTCGGAATCAGGACAAGCCTTGCGCCGCTCGCGTTGGATTACTTGTTGAAACGAAGCCAGCACATACGGATGATAAACCTACTGGAGGCAGCGTTACGGCGCAAGGCGGTAATGCAGGGCGTGCATTAGATGGCCAATAGGCTGCTGCTCGACCAGTTGATGAGGGTGGCGCCTCCGCTGCCTCTGCTGACGTACAGGACTGGCGTAGAAGTTTTGCGGTGGACAGAGAAAAACCAGCATTAGGTGCTTCCGAGGTGCCTGTGAGTACAGACGCGGGGAGAGGAAGCACATCAAATACCATAACGACACACAGTGGTAGCGGACATAAGTGGGGGCAAGAGGGTCGGGACGGGGGCCGTGACCAAGGGCGGGACAGACGGGATCAGGGTCGGGACGGGGGCCGTGACCAAGGGCGGGACAGACGGGATCAGGGTCGGGACGGGGGCCGTGACCAAGGGCGGGACAGACGGGATCAGGG
>Ga0136560_1000389_pt1 | contig 21834 bp, 8 predicted proteins | sample AntRauMeHopE1497_FD_104925 | JGI IMG/M metagenome (GOLD analysis project Ga0136560, IMG submission 104925) | Saline lake microbial communities from Rauer Islands, Antarctica - Metagenome Hop E1 #497 | ecosystem: Environmental > Aquatic > Non-marine Saline and Alkaline > Saline | place... | reverse complement strand
CTCCTCCGCCGCGGCCGTCGCCCCCCCCGCCCCGTACCCGCAGCGCCACTGTGACCTCATCGCCATAGACCCTTCCATAGGCGTCGGACCCACCGTCCTCGCGTCCCTGGCCAACTTCGCCGCCCGCATGCAGTCCATCCAGCCCCTGCGGCCCGATCTCTACGGCGAGGGCGGCTCCCTCACCGCCCTGGAGGAGGAGTTCGCCCGCAAGATGGGGAAGGAGGCCTGCGTCACCGTGCTCACCGGAACCCTCGCCCACGTCGTCGCCACCCGCGTGCACGCCGACACCTGCATCAACAACGGCCGCGTCGCCCTCCACGCCACCTCCTCCCTCCTCCTCTCCGACCTGCGCCCCCTGGAGAACACGTGGGGATTCACGCCCACCGTGTACGGCCGCGCCCACCGCTGCGCCAGCGCCGCCGACGTCAAGGCCGTCCTCCCCCGCAAGCCCAGCGCCGCCGACGTCAAGGCCGGCCTCAGGCACAAGCTCGGCGTCGCCACCGTGGTGATGGAGGTGCCCCAGTGGGCCACGGGGGGCACCGTGACGCCGATGGAGGACCTCGTCGCCATCGCCGCCCTCTGCCGCAGCCGCGGCGTCTCCCTGCACCTCGACGGCTCCCGCCTCATGCACGCCCTCCCTGCCCTCGGCCTCGAGGACCCCGCGGAGCTCTGCCGGCTCTTCGACAGCGTCTACCTCTCCGCCCGCGACAACTTCGGCGCCCTCGGGGGCGGCTTCCTCGCAGGCACCAAGCGCTTCGTCGACAACGCACGCCTCTGGATCAAGCGCCTCGGCGCCTGCCCCCCCACCCTCCTCCCCTTCGAGGCTTCGATCCGCAAGGCCGTCATGCGGGCGGAGATGACCCCGAGCTCCTTCTTCGACCGCGCCCGCCGCCTCCGCGACGTCTGCGCCACCATCCAGTCGCAGCTCATCGACCTCGGCGCGCCCCTCCGCCTCGACCCCCCCGTCCCCCACTCCACCGTCGTCCACGTGTACCTCCGAGGCAGGGCGGAGGAGGTCAAGGACGCCATCGCCCGCGCCGAGGCCCTCGCCGGCCGCCGCCTCTCCGGTGCCGTCCGGGCCATCCCGTACTACAAGCTCGAGCCCGAGCGGCTCTTCGCAGCCACGCCGCCAGACGACATGCTCGTCACCGACGGCGCCACCGTCACGGACTCCGCGTCGTACCGCGACGCAGCCGCCGGCGACGACGGCCACGGGGGCACCTCGTCCTCCGCCGCCGCCGCAGCCGCCGCGGCGGGCGGGTCCGGCAGGGGCGGGAACGGCGGCCAGAGCGACGGCCTCTCCCGCGAGGGCTCGGGCAGCATGCACCGGGCGGAGCAGGGCGGCCTTGCCGTCGCCCCGCAGGCCTCCCCCGCGGACCGCCTCTACGCGCAGTCGCCGCCGAGCGGGCCGCAGGACGGGGAGGAGGCGTACTTCGAGTGGGAGCTGCAGTACGACGACGTCCCCCTGAGCGACGAGGAGTTGCTCAGGGTGTGGCGCATCTTCTCCGACATCGTGGACGAGGCAACGGCGGAGGCGTCCCGCGCCGGAGCCACGGCATCCAACGGCCACGCCGGGACGCTGGACCTCAGCGACGGCGAGGCGGAGGCCATGCTCGCGGGCGACAGGCACGAGGCGGCGTACCACCACGTCGTCGCCGGCGGCTTTGACCCCGCCGGGGCGGAGGCCGCCGCCGCCGCGCGCAGGGCCATGGAGCCGCCCCTGCGCTCACGCCCCGCCCCCCACGGGTGGCACCACCCTCACCAGCCGGCCATGATGGCACCGCCGCAGACCCACCACCCGGCCCAGCCGGCCGCCTCGGCCGCCCCGCCCTCCCCGACCGCCCACCACACCCCCATGCACGCCCTCCACCACCAGGGCATGCAGGGGCGCCTCCCCCACGACGCGCCCCACACCGCCGGATACATGGCCACCTACCCTCACCCCGCCGTCAACGCCGCCTCGGACGCCCACGGCCGCGTCCCCTCCTGGCCGTGGCAGTCCGCCGCCGGCCCGGGGCCCATGCCGCAGCCCCAGCGGCAGGCGGACCTTTACCGCGCGGGCGTGGACTCCATGGGCGGCGGCTTCCCGGCCCCGGGCCACCCGGCGTTCCAGCCCGCCGACGGCCTCTCGGCCTGGGCCGCGCGCCCCCCCCACTCCTCCCACGACACCGGCCTCGCCGGTCCGACCACGCAGCAGCTCCAGATGCACCACCAGCAGCAGCAGCAGCAGCAGCAGCAGCAGCAGCAACAGCACGCCGCCGCCGCGGCCGCCGCCGCAGCCGCCGCGGCAGCCGCGGCGCCCCGTGAGGCGTACCCCCAGCCCACGTCCATGCCCCCACCCTACTCCGGCGGCCCGCCCGCGGCCTCGGACATGGCGCGCTCGCAGCCCATGGGCGGCATGCTCGGCCCCGTGTCGGGCGGGATGCAGTTCAGCGGCCAGTACGGCATGCTCTACCTGCAGCGGCAGCAGGAGCAGCAGAGGCAGCAGCAGGAGCAGCAGCGGCAGTACCAGCTCCACCAGATGCAGCAGCAGCAGCTGCACGGGCTCGGCCAGGCATCAGGCCTGCCGCAGCCCCCCACCCCGGTGCCGCCCCGCCGGCGCGACTCCCTCGTGCCGGGGCCCCCGCTCCACGGCGCGGCGGCGGACCCCTCGGGCCGCGGCGCCCCGGGCGACATCGACCCTCTGCGCTCCTTCATGGGCCAGCCCCCGCCCGCCCACCCGTCCTACGGCGGTGCGGCGGCGGCCTCGGCCTTCTCCGATGCCGCGAGGGGCCACCCCGTCCCGTCCCCCGCCTCCCGCGCCGCCGACTACCGCAGCTACCTCATGGCCGCCTCAGCCGCCGGCACCGCGGTGCAGTACGCGCCGTACAGCACGGCCCCAGGCGCCCCCCCGACGCCCACCGTCGGCCTGGCCCTACAGTCCGGCCTCCGCCCCGACGCTGCCGGCTACTCCGCGGCCCTCGTCCCGCCGCCGCAGCAGGCCGTGCGCGCGCCGCCCGCCCCCGAGGGCGCCCACGGCGGCGCGTCCGCCGCCGTGGCTCCCCTCGACGCCTCGCGCGACCAGCAGCTCCGCGAGCTCGCGAGCCGGCTCTCCGCCATCGCCAACGGCAGGCAGGGCCCCCACGCGGAGGCCATGCGACGCACCCTGATGGAGGAAATCCAGGCCATGTTCGCCCCCGCCGCGCCGGGCGCCGCAGCGGCACCGCTCCCGCGCCCCGAGCAGCCGCCGCGCCGGGCCCCCGCCGACCCCCGGGGGGCGACGCGCGACTCCTCGTCTCCCGCGCTACAGGCCCGCCCCGCCGACGGCACCTCGGAGCAGCGCCGGCCCGTCTCGCGGGGCGGCACCCCGGCCACGGCGACCCAGGCCGGAAGGCAGGGCTCCGGCGCGCCGATGCCCGTCTCCAGAGGCGAGGCCCCGCGCGCCGAGGCCGACTCGGAGGCAGTGGTCAGCCCGGTTCTCGACCTGGCGCAGGCGTCGGCGCGGGCGGAGGCCCACCGGTCGAGGCGGGGCACGCCCAAGACCAGGAGGCCGGCGAGGGCGAGCGGGGAAGGCGGGGGCAAGCCGCACACTCGGGCGTCGAAGCGAGGCCGGCCGGTCAAGGCCGAGGGCGACGCGGAGGGCGGTGCCGAGGCCGAGGGCGAGGGCGACGCGGAGGGCGACGCCGAGGCCGAGGCGGTCAACGCGGCGGGCGACGGGGAGGTCGGTGGGGGCGCCGCTGTGGCGGGGGAGGCAGGCGCCTCGATGACGGAGGAGGCGGCCAAGCCTGCGAAGCGCACCCGGTCGGCCAGGAAGAAGGATGACGACGACACGGGCGGGGCCACCACACGCCGTGGGTCGCGCCGTGTGCGCCGCTGAGCGCGGCATTGCGTGCCCTGAAGCGTGTGTCTTGTGTGTGTTCTCCCGGCAGCAAATTGCAACGATGGTTGCCGGGTGACGGCCCCATGCCGCGCAGCCAGGCACACGCGCGCCGCGCGCTGGAGTGCTCATCGGGCGCCAATCACGAGCGAGGCGGGGTGCGTTGAGTGAGGGAAGGCCGGGGTCTCGCCTTCGATCACTCAAAGTCCATGTCGAGGTCGAGGTCAAAGTCATCGTCGGCGGCGGGCGCGGGGGGCGCGGCTGCCTCGGTGGCTGGCGCGTCGGCGAGGTCGTCCCCAAAGTCGAGGTCGTCGAGCCCGTCATCCGCCGGAGCGGGAGCGGGCGCGGGCTCGGGCACCGGGGGGGCCTCGGGCTCGGGCGAGGCCGCGGCCTGCGGGGAGCTCTCGGGCTGCGGGGAGGCCGCGTCCTCGGCCTCTGGTGTGTACTCCGGCTCTGGGGACGGCTCGCGCCGAGGCGGCGACTCGGGCTCAGGCTCTGGCTCGGGCGCGGTCGGCGGGGCGGCCGAGGCAGCGGCCGGGGCTGCGGCCGAGGCCGCAGCTGCCTGCGCGGCGGGCTCCGGCGCGGGGGAGGCCGGGGAGTGGGCGCGGGGGACGGGGGACGGGGAGGCGGGGCGCTCCGTCGGTGCGGCGGCGGCCGTGGGGGGAGCGCCCGAGAGGGCGGCAGCGAGATCGCCGATGGCGTCGGGCGTGGTGACGCCAGCGTCGAGGAATGCGGTGACGGCGGAGTGGGACGCCGAGGGGCAGGGGAGCGCCCCCGCGGCGGCGAGGCTTGCCTCGGCGTCGAGTGACTCGTCCCAGCCCGGGAAGAGGTTGGGGTAGGCGTCGGGGACGGCGATGGCCTCGGCGGCGCGCTCGGCGCCTCGGTCGCCCTTTGCGGCTCGGGCCTTGAGCTGTCCGATCCAGTCCCGGGCGGCGTCGGAGGCGAGGGAGGGTGCGTGGGAGCGAGCGAAGATTGCGGCGTCGGCGGCGCGGCCGCTGCGGAGGAGGACGCCGACGGCGCCGTGCGCGTCCGAGAGGGCGAGGCGGGCGGCGAGGGCGACGTTGGCGCGGCCGGCGGCCTCGGCCTCCTCGGCGAGCCGCTCGAGGCCGGGCGCGTGGCCGAGGCTTGTGTAGATGAGGAGGAGGCTGGAGTGGTCGTTGCCCGCCTCGGCGCACTCGAGAGCGAGCTTGATGTCGCCGCCGGCGAGGGCGAGGTCGGCGAGCTGGCGCCAGCGGGACTCCACCTCGACGGCGTCCGCCTCTGCCTCGGCGGCCGCCTCGGTGGTGATGGCGTACGCGACGTCGAGCCTGTTGAGGCCGATGGCGAGCTCGAAGCGGTGCTCCGGGTCGGTGGAGACGGCGAGGGCCTCCTCCTTGAAGCCCTGGGCCTCGAGGAATTTGGCGATGCGGGTGTGCTGGGTGGTGGGGATGCCGGGGAGGATGGCGTTGGCGCGGTCAAAGTCGCGGCGGACGACGGCGGTCTGGTACTCGAGGAGGGGCCAGGACAGGGCGTAGGTGAAGACGTCGGCGGAGCGGTCCTGGAGCACGACGCGGCCCTCCTTGGGGAGGTAGCCGAGGATGTGCTGGGCGTCGGGGAGGTGCGCCACGGTGATGGTGCGGCCGCCGACGAAGTAGCAGAGCTTGCCCCTGGCGGTGACGAAGATGAGGCAGTCGCCGGCCCACTGGGCGGAGACGATCTTCTCGGTCAGCTCGTGTACGACGGCCAGGGCGCCCTCGACGCCCTCGGCGGCGATGCGGGCGGCCTCGTCTCCCGAGGCGAGGGACGCGGCCATGACGGCGTCCTTGTTGTGGGCGAGGACGTAGGTCGCGTCGGGCGTGGAGAGGGCAACGAAATCGCCGGCCTCGGACCAGACGATGCCGGTGCACTCGGCGTCGACCTGCATCACGAACATCTCCTGCTCCCAGGCCCAGAACTGCACGCAGTCGTCGCGCTGGGCGGCGAGGAGGGCGCCGCCGCGGAGCTTGTCGGCGGCAAAGGGGAGGCGGAAGGCGAAGGACTCGGCGAAGTTCTTGTTGACCACCACTCTCGAGGAGGTGTCGAGGACGGCATAGTCGCCGGAGCCGAGGGAGGACCAGGCGAGGTCGCGGCCGCGGCCGAAGCTCTTGGAGCGGAGGGCCTGGGCGGTGTAGATGACGAACTCGTTGTCGCCGAGGGCGGCGACGAAGCGGCCGTTGCTGTTGTGGGCGAGGGCGCGGGGGTACATGTCGATGCTGCCCATGTCGTTGAAGGAGAGCTCGAGGCGGGCGCCGTCCTCGATGGCCGGGGCGGCGGCGGAGGAGGCCGAGGCGGCGGCGCCGCCCGCGGCGGCGGTGGCGGCGGCGGCGGCCGTCGCCTTGTCGCTGGCGGCCTGCGCGATGGCGGAGCGCACAGAGGCGAGGGCGATCTGGTTGTTGTCCGCCGTGACGAGCTTGCCGGAGCGGTCCATGGAGGAGATGGGGACGTCGTCGCCGAGGGCGGCCACCACGGCGCCGCCGTCGAAGCCCATGGCGACGCGGTTGGAGCCGGCGCTCGCGCCCAGGGTCCAGCACCGGTCCATGCCGTAGGAGAGGGTGGACTCGACCTTGTAGGTGGCGGCGTGCCAGACTCGGACGGAGCCGTCCTCCGACCCGGAGATGATGAGGGGGAGGCGGGGGTGGTAGAGCACGGCGCTGACGTTGTCAGTGTGCCCCTGGAGGACAGTGACGCAGGAGCGGGTCTGGTAGTCCCAGATGCGCAGCGTGTGGTCGTCCGCCCCAGAGATGAGGTAGGGGCGGTCTCCGCCGTGGAAGTAGTCGACGCAGTTGACGCCGCGCTCGTGGCCGTCGAGGGTGAAGTTCGGCTCGATGATGGGGGAGGCGCCCGCGGCGGCCCAGACCTTGACGGTGCGGTCGAGGGAGGCCGAGGCGAAGGTGATGGGGTCCTTGGGGTTGAAGCGGGCCATCATGACGAAGTTGGCGTGGCCCTCGAAGGTATGCTTGAGGCGGAACCCGTTGGTGGTGTCCCACAGGCGCATGGTCATGTCGTCCGACGCCGTGAGGATGACGCCCATGGTCGGGTGCGGCTCGACAAAGCGGATGTAGTCCGCGTGCGCGTCCACCTCGGCGACCTTGTCGCCCGTGTTGTAGTTCACGGCGCGGAGCATAAAGTCGTCCGAGCCGGCCACGACCCACTGCTGGCGCGGCGCGAAGCGGGCGCACCGCACCGGCGTCCCCGGCGCGATCTCGAACGCCTTGACGACCTTGCCCGTGTCAATGTTGTAGATCACAACGTTGCCATCGTAAAGGCCCGTGAGGAGCCACGGCTGGGTCGGGTGGAGATCCACGGACTTGACGCGCTCCGAGGGCTTGCGCAAAGCCTCCTGCGTGGCAAACGAAACGGCGGAGGTGCGCGAGGTTGAGCGCCAGTGCCCGCGGCTCGCGGGCGGCCGTGCTCATTGCATGGTGCTGCCTTTGGATCGGGGGGGGGGACGGGGTCTCACCTTGATGTCGAGGCGGAGAGGCTGCGGCAAGAAAAGCGCAGCGCGAGAGAACACGGTGGTCAGCACGGGGCGCCGCCGGGGCGCGGGAAGGCGGCACCGCGGCGCGAGCAAGCGGCCCGCCCGTGCCACGTCCAGAGCCAGGTGGCGCGGGCCCCCCTGGCGAGCCTAGGGGGCGCAGCGGCGCGGGCAGCCCGGGGCACTGGGCTTGCCGCGGTCAGCTCAGCCCGCGCCGCGCTGGCCCCATCCCACTTCTGGGTGGAGATCTTTCGGTTCGCAGTTGCGGCAGCCAGGCCCGCTGCCCGCGCGGGCGAGAGCTTCCGGCTGTGGTGCGGCGCCAGCGGTGCCGAGAGCACGCTGCCTCGCTCCCCGGGCGCCACAGGGACTTGGGTCCGGCTCCCTCCAGCTGTTGGGCGCCCCACGCAGTGCGCTGCTCACCATGTTCGCCGCTTCCCTGGGGTTCGGCCTTGTGGCACAACCGGGGAACGCCGCGATCATTGCCAGGCGAGCAACTTTCGGCAGAGCATCGAGCGCGGGCCAAGCCCGAGACGTGCCGTCCCGGCGGGAAGCGACGCACTCACGGCAGGCGGACGAACAGGGCAGGGATGGCGGGCCGGAAGAACCGCAACGCCCCCAAGCGCAACGCATCGCCGGCAGCGGATGGTGATTCCAGCGAGGCGAGCGATGGTTCCTGCAACAACTGGGTGTACGTGGCAGGCGCGCTCGGAGTCGTGGTGGCGATCGCTGCATCGCTGCAGTTCACATCGGTGGCATCCGCGATGGGCCTGGGCGGGGGTGTGAGGAGCCTGGACCTCGAGGGCGACGGGGCGATCCGCGCAGCCATGACCTCGGGCGAGCCCTGGATGCTTTTCTGCGATGAGGACATTTCGCGCCGCAAGGTCAAGGGCTACTGGAAGGCTAAGGAGACTTTTGGCAAGGTGGCGGCGGAGCTTTCGGGCCAGGTGGCTGCCGGCATGCTTGACTGCTCCAAGCCGCTCGAGGGGTCAGGGAAGACGGTGTACGGCTACGTGGGCCTGCCCGTGCGCGGCTACATGCCCGCCACCGTCCTGGTTGCCGCGAACGGGCGGAAGGCCCGCAAGGTGCCGCCCGCGTTCCTCAAGACGGCCAAGAAGCTGGCCAAGTTTGTGGCGGACCGCACTGCCACCAAGACGGTGGACGCGGGCACGAAGCGCGGCCTGTCGCGGTGCCTTTCGGCCCGGACGTGCGTGATCCTGGCCCACAGCGGCGCCAAGGGGAGGCGTCCCGTCAAGGCCGTGGTGGCCGATGCCATGGCGCAGCACCGCACCGCGCAGTTCGCGACCCTGGACACCTCCAAGGCGTGGATCTCCGGCCTCCCGCGCGGCGTCGTGGCGGTCATGCCGCGGTCGGCGGCCGGGCAGCCCGAGAACGCGACGGCGACGGTCACGGCCGGGAACGGCAAGCGCCGCAACGCCACCGTCACCGGCTGGGGCCGGTCCAACGCCGCGGAGGACGCCATGGGGCAGGCCGTCGTGGTGCTGCGGCGGGACCCTAGGCCCCGCGATGCGAAGGAGCCCGGCTCCAAGCCGGCCGACGGCAAGAAGCACTCCCGCAGGGTCCTCCTTACGACGTGGGTCGGCGCCTCTGACGCGAGCTTCGGGTCGGGCCGCATGCTGCTTAGCCGCTCGGCGGTGAACGATGCGCTGCGGACGATGGACGAGGCCGAGACGCGGGCGGCGGCGTTCGGCGGGCTGAGCGGGGGCGCCAAGGCCTCAGACGCGGTCAGGGCGGTCATGGAGCCGCAGCAGGCAGCGGCGGAGGCGCTGCTGGCCGCGACGGGGGGTCGCTCCGGGGTCGCGGCGGCCGCCAAGCACCGTGTCTCCGTCATGCCGGCACCCAGGGCGCCCAGAGCACCCAGGCGGAAGCCCAGCGCGGCGGGCATGGACGCCGACACCGAGGCCAAGGTCATCGCGGCGGCACAGCGGCGTGCGGTGCGGGAGCGGCGGCGCGAGCAGGCTCGTAAGCTCGCCCGGGAGCGCGGGGAAGACCCCGACGAGGCGGCCGCGGAGGTGGACGCCGCTGGCGAGACGGACGCCGAGCAGCGCGCCAGGGAGGCCATGGAGCGGGACGCCGCGCAGTGGATCCCGCAGGGCGTCGAGGAGGAGGCCGACGAGGAGGACGATGAGTCGTACGAGGAGGACGCGTACGAGGAGGACGACGAGGCAGGGTTCGAAGAGGTCGCGTGATGCGTGCCTGCACGCCGCCGAGTCGGGTATCGGAACCAGAAAGGGGGGGGTCGTCATGCAGAGTTGCCCTCCACGGCGCCGGGCTGGCACCCTTCCCCACGCTCCGTCCGCCCGCCATGTGCCGGCCAAGGGCGCGCGAGTCTAGCAAACTCAAGGATTCCGTCGCCGATGAGTGGCGCGCGTCCATCTTTCCGTCGCATTTGACGTTTTCGTGAGGCATTCTCGCACGAGGCAAGAGCGCGATCGCCATGCGAGGCTCTCACCGTCCGCCCCGGACCGGCAAACGCTTGTTGTGGTTGCTATACCACGTTTGCGCCGCCCACCGCGCGCGGGTGGCGGCTGGGGCAAGAAACAGGCCAACGGCGAAGCGGCCCGAACCAACATGCATCGGTCCCGTCTCGCATGCCCCGCAGCTGGATGGGCCCGCTGCTCGCGCTCGGCTCCCAGCGCCCGCTGCAGGAGGAAGACCTGGGGGAGCTGGCATTCATGGACCGTGCGGGCTCGGTGGGCTCCCGGCTCGCCGCGGCCATCGGCGACGAGAAGGCGCTGCCGAAGGAGTCCAGGTCCATGTGGCGCGCGTATCGCAAGACATACACCGGGATCATGATCTACCCGATGGTCTGCAAGCTCGTGGGTGACCTCCTCGGCTTCGTCCAGGTGAGCCGCTGCGTCAGCGCTCGTCGTGACGGCGGCTGTTCGGTGGTGGCCGGCTCGGGCCTGCGTCAGGTCGCGAGCGGCTCGGCACGGTGCGCTCGCTTCCCCGCCTGCCTCTGCGGCGGCGGCTGCCCGAGAGTCCCGGCGCCGTCGCGCTTGCTGCCACTCAGCTTCGGGCCATTTCCCTCCCGCCTGCTCTCCCGCAGCCCCTCGCGCTGAGCGGCATCGTCCGGCACGTCGAGCAGGGCGGGTCCGAGGAGCTGGGCGGCCTTGCCCTCGGCTATTGGTGGGCCATGGCCATGCTCACCTCGGCCGTGGCGCAAAACATGCTATTGCACCAGCACCACCACTGGGCCATCCGCGCCGGAGGCCACGCCCGCGTCGCCACGTCGGCTGTGGTGTTCAACAAGGCCCTGCGCCTCTCCTCGGCGGAGCTCGGCGCCGCGGGCGCCGGCCAGGCCCAGAACCTCAGTCAGTCCGACTCTCAGCGCATCATGTTCCTGTTCTATTTCATCGCCTACTTGCTCGCCTCCCCCATCCAGGTCGTGGTGGCCATCTACCTCCTCGTGCAGCAGCTCGGCGCCGCCAGCCTCGTCGGCCTCGCCCTCATGCTGCTCAACATCCCCATCCAGCGCTGCCTCGCCGGCCGCATGGGCTCCCTCGCCGGCAGCGCCATGAAGCACGCCGACGAGCGCGTCAAGCGCACCTCGGAGCTCCTCGACGGCATCCGCGTCGTCAAGTTCTTCGGCCTCGAGTTCCCCTTCCTCCGCCGCATCGACGAGACGCGTCGCAGCGAGGTCGGCTACCTCCGCGGCGTGGCGATCATCAACGCCGTCAACGCCTCCCTCACCGACGCTGTCCCCGTCGTCGTCGCCGTCCTCAGCTTCGCCACATACGCCCTCACCGCCCCAGAGGGGCAGAGCCTGACCGTGAGCCAGGCCTTCACTTCGCTCGCCATCTTCGACATCCTCCGCCTCCCCCTCCTCGTCGCGCCCATGCTCAGCGACGCCATCGCCGGCGCGGGCGTCGCCATGAGCCGGCTCTCCGGCTTCCTCGATCGCGGGGAGGTGGAGCGGTACGTGACCATCGCCGGGGCGGAGGAGCCCGCGATCGAGGTCACCGCAGGGGCATTCCGCTGGCCCGAGGCCGACGCCGTCGACGGCGCGGACGGCGCCTCCAAGGCCGGGGACGACGAGGAGGCCGACGCCGACGCCGACAAGCCCGCGTCCCTCGAGGCCGTGACCGTCCCTGACCTCCGCTTCGGCCCCGGCCTCACCACCATCGTGGGAGGCGTCGGCTCGGGCAAGTCCTCCCTCCTCTCGGTCATCACGGGGGAGATGTCACGCGCCGACGGGGCCGCCGGGGCGGTGCGCCACCTCCTCCCCGCCGCCGTCGTGGCCGCCGTCCAGTCCCAGCAGGACCGCGTCACGGAGGCGTGGGCGGCAGGCACCCTCGGGATGCCCGGCGACGCCGACGAGGCCGACCCCGCCTCGGCCGTGGCCATCGTCTCCCAGCAGCCCTGGCTCCTCGGCGCTACGGTACAGGACAACATCACGTTCGGCCGCCCGTACGACGCCGAGCGCTTCGGCCGCGTGGTCCGGGCCTGCCAGCTGGAGGACGACTTGGCAGCCCTCCCCTCGGGCCGGCACACCGAGGTGGGGCCCAGCGGCAACACCACGTCGGGGGGCCAGCGCGCCCGCATCTGCCTCGCGCGCGCCGTCTACGCCGACGCCCCCATCGTCATCCTCGACGACGTCCTCTCCGCCGTCGACGCCCACGTCGCCCGCCGCCTCTTCGATGACGTCATCCGCGGCGTCCTCGCCGACCGCACCGTCATCCTCGTCTCTCACCAGCTCCAGTTCGTCAAGGCGAGCGACCGCGTGGTCGTGGTCAGCGCCGGCAGGGTCAGCGCCCCCATCTCCCCCGACGAGCTCGAGGCCGCCGTCGAGGCAGGAGGCGAGGACCACCCGCTCGCGGGCATGTTCCGGGCCCGCGCCGCGGCCGCTGATCTCCTCCGCTCGCAGGCAGAGGGCGGAGAGGAGGCCGCCGCCAAGGCCGCCGCCGAGGCCGCCGCCGAGGCCGAGGCCGCCGCCGAGGCCGAGGCCGCCGCTGCCGCGCTCGTCGGCGGCGAGGAGGCCCCCGCCGTGGATGACGCGGACGTCGACGCCGACGTCACCTCCCCTGCGGGCGGCACCGCGTCGTCCCCCAAGGCCGCGCCCGAGCAGACCGAGGCCGAGGCCAAGGAGGCGGGACGCATCGTCGACGAGGAGGCCCGCACCACCGGGGCCGTCCGCCCTGCCGTCTACCTCCGCTACTGCTCCATGCTCGGCGCCCTCGCGGCCACGGGCGCGGGCCTCTTCGCCCTCGGCCTCACCGGCTCCCGCGTCGGCACGGACCTCTGGCTCAGCTTCTGGAGCTCCAACTCACTCGGCGAGAGTGTCAACTACTACATCGCAGTCTACGCCGGAATCTCCGGCGGCGCGGTCCTCTGCGTCATCCTGTACCAGACGTCCTGGGCCTTTGGCGGCGTCCTCGCCTCGGTCCGGCTCCACGAGGCCCTTCTCGCCCGCGTGATCCGCGCCCCCATGGGCTGGTTCGACGCCACCCCCACCGGCCGCGTGCTCTCCCGCGTCGGCACGGACCTCGCCACGGTGGACAAACAGCTCGTCTCCACCGCCTCGGGCTTCATCAAGGGCCTCCTCCTCGTCACCGCCACCCTCGTCACCCAGGCTGTGGTGCAGCCCTTCACCCTCATCGGTTTCGCCGTCGCCCTGGCCTACTACTTCGGGGTCGCAGCCTACTTCCGCCGGTCCTCCCGCGAGCTCAAGCGCCTTGACAACGCCACCCGCGCGCCCATCTTCAGCCACATCGGGCAGACCCTGAGCGGCCTCTCCCACGGCGGCCTCCGGGCCTTCGGCCACCAGGGCCGCTTCCTCCGCCACGCCATGGCCCGCCTCGACGCCAACACCAAGGCGTTCTGGAAGCTGAACCTCGGCAACCGCTGGCTCGGGGTCCGCCTCGACGTAACCGGGGCCATCATCGTCGGCACCACGGCCTTTGCCGCCGTCGCCACCACCGGCACGGTCGACCCGGGCCTCACCGGCCTGTCCCTCTCCTTCGCCCTGCTCGTCGTCTCCCAGCTCAACTGGCTCGTCCGCGGCTTCGTGGACTCGGAGCAGTTCATGGCCAGCGTCGAGCGCATCCTCGAGTACGCCGACGGCGTCCCGCAGGAGGCCCCGCTCTCGGTGGACGACCGCGCCGGGGTCGCCGCCACGCGGAAGATGGCCGCCGAGGCGAGGGCCGACGGCGACGAGGTCAGGGCCAGGGTGCTGGAGACCCGCGCGGAGGTTCGGTCCCCGCCCCGCGGCTGGCCGGGCCGCGGCGAGCTGGACGTCGACTCGCTGGTGATGCGCTACAATGCCAAGCACAAGGAGCCGGTGCTCCGGGGCATGACCTTCAAGGTGGAGGGCGGCCAGCGCGTCGGCATCGTCGGCCGCACCGGCGGCGGCAAGTCCTCCCTGCTCCAGTGCATCTTCCGGACCGTCGAGGCCGAGTCCGGTTCCATCCGCATCGACGGCGAGGATATCGCCACGCTCGGCCTGCACGACGTCCGCCGCGCCCTCGCCATCATCCCCCAGGACAGCGTCGTCTTCGACGCCTCGGTACGGTTCAACCTCGCGCCCGGCTTCGCTGCTGGCGACCCCGGCGCCCCCAGCGACGCGGACATGACCGAGGCGCTGCGACAGGCGCAGCTGCTGGCCAAGATCGAGGCCATGGGCGGCCTCGACGCCCGCCTCGATGACGGCGCCCTCAGCGTTGGGGAGAGGCAGCTCGTGTGCATCGCGCGAGCCATGCTCTCCCGCGCCCGCATCGTCATCCTCGACGAGGCGACCGCCTCGGTCGACTCCCACACCGACTCCCTCATCCAGGGCATGATCAGGACGGTGTTTGAGGGACGCACGCTCCTCACCGTCGCTCACAGGCTCGACACCAGTGAGTCGAGCACCGACCTGCCCGCGCCCCGCTCGCCGCCGCCGCAGCCCCTAAACCTGCCGCACCCACCACCATCACCGAGCCATCCGCCCCCCTCCCCGCGCAGTCGCTGACTACGACAAGATCCTCGTGCTTGTTGCCGGCAAGGTCGTCGAGTTTGACACCCCCGACGCCCTGCTCAGCCGCCCCGACAGCGAGTACTCGCAGCTTGTGCGCAACGCCGACCGCGCCGGCCGCGAGGAGTAGGCCGCCCGTGGGCCAGACGAGACCGCGTGACCTATGTTTCCTGTGCCGAGCCTGCTGCAACCGCCGCCACTCTCACCTGCGCACTCTGCACGGCACGCATGCGCCTCCTCGCGGCGGCGCTCCTTGCTGTAGCGGCCTCGGCGTGGGACGAAGGCCTCCGCGACGCCCCCATGGCCGGGGACTCAGTCACTTACCTCGACGGAACATGGCAGGTCACCGGCGCCGGGCTCCATTTTGACGGGAGCGTCCCCGGAGAGCTCTTCACGGACCTGGAGAATGCCAAGGTGAGCGTTTGGCGCACATGCTCTCACGCCTACTGCTGGCCGTCCGCCCGGCGGCCCGCTGGACAAGTCTCCGCACCACCGCCCGGGCGGCCCCAGCCGCAATCCTCGCGCGATCCCCGGCCGAGATGTCGGTTCTTTCCCCCGCAGATCATCCCGGACCCCCTGTTCGAGCTGAACTGGCTGCAGAACTCGAGCCTGTGGGCGACGAACACGTTCAACTACTCGACCTCGTTCGAGCTCAGCGCCGCCCAGGCCGCGACCCCCGGCACGCTGCTCGTCTTCAACGGAATCAAGATGGGCGCCAACATCTACCTGAACGGCAAGCTGCTCGGCAAGGCGGAGGACCAGTTCCTGCGGTATTCCTTTGACATCTCAACTGCAGGCGCCGCCCTCGCCGGATCCAACCTCCTCGCCGTCGTTTTTGACCCTTCGATCACGGTGGACGGCCGCTTCATGGCATGCACGGGCGGCTGGGACTGGGCGCCGTACTCGGACCAGACGCAGCCGGCGCAGCCCGGAGACGCTCATGTTTTCACCAAGGGCATCTGGAAGAGCGTGTACATCGTCTCCGTGTCATCCGCAGCCATCACGCACGTCGTGCCTCAGACGTTTTACAACGGCGAGTACGTCATCGAGCCGCTGGAGGACGGCAAGCACGCCGGCTTCACCGTCAAGGTGCGCACGCACCTCTGGGCGCCCGTCGCGGTGTCCGGGACCCTCAACGTCAAGGGCGCGTGGGGCACCACGGCGTCGAGCAAGGTGACCGTGCCCGCGGGCGACTCGAACACCACCATCTCCGTCGCCGCGTCGGCCCAGGACATCAACCTCTGGTGGCCCTCGGGCATGGGCGCGCAGCCGCTGTACGACGTCGAGGTGGAGTTCGTCCCCGATTCGGGCCCCAGCGTGGCGTCCGCCCGCCGCGTGGGCTTCAAGTACTTTGTGCTCGTGACCGGCGACGACACCGCCCCCGGCTACATCGAGAAGAACAAGGATGCCGACGGCAACGACAGCAACGGCATGTTCTTCCGGGTCAACGGCGCGGCGTTCTTCGCGCGCGGCGCGAACCACATCCCCTTTGACGAGCTGGAGGGCCGCGTGAACTCCACCCAGGTCCGCATCATGGTGCAGTCCGCCGTGGACGGCCGCTTCAACATGCTCCGCATCTGGGGCGGCGGCATCTTCCAGTACGACGCCTTCTACGCCGCGTGCGACGAGCTGGGAATCGTCATCTACCACGACATGCAGTACGCGCAGGAGGGCCACTCCCCGGCCCAGACGGACGTGCAGGAGGCCGAGTTCCGCCACCAGGTCCGCCGCATCTCGGGGCACGTGTCCATTGGGCTGTACGACGGGTGAGAGAAGGACGCCTCGGCGGCGCAGCGGCGCCGTGCTCAGCCCTCGCCAGCCGCCAACCCCCACTCCGAACCCCCAAAGCCCCGCAGTTGCAACGAGTGTCACGTCGTTATCGGCACCAAGACGGGCATCTACGCCACCTTTGTGCTGCAGACCGTGGCGGAGGAGGACATGTCCCACGTCATCTGGCCATCGTGCCCGTCCAACGGCTGGAAGGCGGGCGTCAACCGCCTGACCTCGCACCCCAACGGCTCGCCGCTCGGCCTCCTCCCCAACGCCCAGGCCCCGCACCTCGACGCGCAGCTCTGGGACATGTCCCTCGGCCGCATCGAGACGCACGGGCCGTACCAGCACGGCAACGGCTTCCCCGCCGTCAACGGCGGCGGCAGCCTCAAGCTCTTCGACGCCGGCCTGCCCATCAGCGTCCGCCCCGCGGGGACCGGGCTCAACTACTCCAACACCTTCGCCAGCGAGTTCGGCTGCGTCTCCGTGTCCTCTTTCGAGTCCATGTCGCCCCTCCTCAAGCCCGAGCACTGGGGCCTGCACGCCGGCCAGCCCGACGACAAATGCTCCGGCGGTTTCTCGGCCACCTGCTCCGGCCCCAACGTCATGGCGCAGCGCAACTACCCCATGGACAACCTCCTGGACGTGTACTGGGGCAAGCAGGCGGGCGCCCCCGCCACCCTCAACGTCACTGGGGAGGCCACCTTCAAGAAGCAGATCTGGCAGTCCATGATCAGCGGCGCGCTCAACATCAAGTCCAACATCGAGCAGCGCCGGCAGACCAACCAGTTCGGCGTCATCGTCTGGCAGTTCGGCGAGATCTGGCCCACCGGCGGCTGGGGCAGCGTCGAGTACTCCACCCCGCGCCCCGGCCAGGTCCTCGGCGGCCGCTGGAAGCCCCTGCAGTACTGGTACCGGAACTACCTCTACGCCGACGTCCTCGCGGCGTGCGGCCTGGACTCGTGCTACGTGCGGAACGACCGCTCCATGCAGGCCTTCGCCGGCCGCGTCGAGATCAGCGTCGTGGATCTCTCCACCGGGACGTCGACGTCGCTCTTCAACGACACCGTCACCATCGCCGAGGGCCCCGGCATCACCTCGTTCATGAACGTGAAGATGGACGCCGTGAACAGGCACACTTCGGTCGTCGCCGCCACCGTCTACAACGAGGACGGCAGCGTGGAGGCCTCCAACGTCAACCTCTTCGCGCCGCCCTCGGACCTCACCGTGGGCAAGGCTACTGTCAAGGTGTCCGTCGCCGACGCCGCCAACGCCGACGGCACCGTCACCGTCACCGTGGCCGCCGACAAGCCCGCGCTGTGGGTCACCCTCACCACCCTCGCCCACGGCCGGTTCAGCGACAACGCCTTCCTCATGCTCGCGGGCACGCGAGAGCTGCAGTTCATCCCCTTCGGCGACGCGCCCGTCGACATCGCCACGCTCAAGGCCACGGTGCGGGAGGAGGACTTCTCGACCTACGCCTGAGCGGCCTCATGCCTTCCGCGAGAGCGTGTGGCAGGCTGTGCCCAAACGCGTAGACCACGGACGCAAGTCGTTCCCACGCGCATGCAAGCGAGACGTTGCGTGAACGAAATACCACGTGCTGCACGAGGTGGGCGGGTGGGTGGCGTTCTCGAGGTGCCGCCGGGCGAGGGTGTTCGGGGTTTTGGTTTGATGGCCTCGCGTCACGCACGGTGCCCCGTGCGCTTGTGATGCGGGTCGCGCTCAGCTGCGGGAGCCGCGCCCGGCGCGGAGCACCTCGTCGACGAGGAGGAGCTGGGCGGCGAGGACCTGTGCGAGGCCGATGCTCTGCCTCTTGACGCGGTAGTTGTCCCAGATGCCGACGAGGGTCGGGTCCATGGGCTCGCCGGTGACGATGTCGAGGCCGACGGGGGCGCCGCCGCCCGCGGCGTACGCCTCCTGGACCTTGATGAGGACGTCGCTGATGTCAAAGCCGCTGTTGCTCGCGAGGGTCTTGGGGATGATGAGGAGGGCCTCGGCGAAGGCCTTGACGCCGAGCTTGGCCTTGCCGGTGACCTCGGCCGAGGCGAGGAGCTTCTCGAGGCGGTGGGCGCACGCGATCTCAAAGGCGGCGCCGCCGGGGACGAGGGACTTGTCCTCGACCGCGTTGCGGACGGCGCGGAGGCCGTCGTGGACGGCGTCCTTGAGCTGGGCGATGGTGTGGGGGTTGGGGCCCTTGACGAGGATGGTGCATGACTGGGCGTGCTTGACGTCCTCCACAAAGGTGTACTTCTCGTCACCGAGCACCTCCTCGTAGACGCGGCCAGCCTGGCCGAGCATGTCCTCGGAGAGGTCCTCGAAGGAGTTGACGGGGATGCCGCCGCAGGCGAGGGTGAGGCGCTCCATGTTGCGGCGCTTGGCGCGGCGGAGGGCGATGATGCCCTCCTTGGCGAGCATGTCGAGGGAGACCGGGTCGATGCCCTTCTGGTTGACGATGACGAAGCTCTTGCCGCTGCCGGGGGGGCAGATGGTGCGCTTGAGGTCGATGACCTGCTTGACGCGCTCGTCGGTGTAGCGGCGCTCGGCGGCGACGAAGCCGTCGCGCTCGGCGGCGGTGCTGTAGACGAAGCCGGCCGACACCTCGGTCTTCTCGTACTCCATGGACACGTTGCAGGTGAGGATGTAGCAGTTCTCGAGGCTCTTGGGCATGTCGGGGTGGCGGGAGCCGTGGTCGAGGACGAGGCCGCGGACGAGGCGGCTGTCGTGGTCGTACTCGTGCTGCATGTGCATGCGCTCCACCATGTGCAGGTCGATGGGCTCCCCCTCGCGGCGGATGCAGAGCACGGCGTCGGTCACCACCTCGGTGAGGCGGTCCGCCATCTCCGGCGTGAGCTTCGTGCGCAGGCTGGTGCGAGCCACGCTGCAAAGCAGCTCCCTGTCGTCCGCCACGCCCTCGGCCGGCGTCGCGAACTCGTCCAGGAACTCGAGCGATGCCTTGCGGGCCGTCTCGAAGCCCTCGGCGATGATGCGCGGGTGCACGCCCTCGCTCGTGAACCGCTCGGCCTGCTTCAGCAGCTCGCCCGTGAACAGCACCGTCGAGGTGGTGCCGTCGCCCTGCGCTCACACCAAGCAAGCAATACAGAGCAGGTGGGCGGGCCGCGGAAACGCGCGCGGCCGGGAAGGCACGCGGGGCGCGGCGGTTTGCCGGGGCGCGCCCCTCACCGTGCTGTCGTCCTGCGCCGTGGCCGTGCGGGCGATCATGATCGCGGTCGGGTGCTGGATCTGCATCTCGTGCAGGAGCACGTTGCCGTCCTTGGTCAGCTTGATCTGGCCGGCGCCGCCAACGAGCATCTTGAGCGTGCCCTTCGGTCCTGCGGGGCGTTGTCACGGGACGAGAGCGCGGCCGAGCGGATGGAGTGGCGGCCCAGAGGCTGACGGGACGCAGTACCGTCCGATTTCCGCGGGCCGTTCCGGCCGCAAGGCCGGTCTTGGGTGAGAGGGCGCGAACGGCGAAAACGTTGGCGAGGTGTGCGGTTGGCCATTTCCCCGCGAGCCCGGGGCAATGGAGGACACCGCGCGGTGCACCGCGGCTGCAAAGGCGTGAAGCCGTGAGGCTCGACGTGCCCAGCAGCCCGGGCGCGCGATCGCGAGCCTTGGGCGGCGGCGCTCAGGCGGCTGGCGGATGACCGCGATTTCGAACGGCCTCACCGAGGTTGGTCTTGAGGACCTCCTGCATGCCGACGGCCGCACTGACGTTGATGGAGAGCGCATGAGCCCTGCGAGTAACCTCCGCGTGCGGGTTGATGGCCTGAACACCGGCCATGGCGGCGAGGATGTGGAGAGGGCTGGCGGACGGGAGAGTCGTGGAGCACAAAGCTCTGCATCTCCTCGCTCCGCGTTTCCTCGCGCGGCAGGGCACAGCACATCGCACTACCGGTCCGATCGGGTCCGACGGGTTTCATTCCAGCCGCCTGTACGCGGCCCGTGGCGATTCTGCGCTCGAGCGGCCGCGGAACGGAAGCCGATGGCAAGAGTACGTGTTGCAAGCGTGCTAGTCCTTGCGCTCCTCGCACTCGGGAGCGCGCAGCAAGAGGACGCGCCAGGCAAGGAGCCACCAGAGACGGAGGTGCATCCCAAGGGCGAGCATGATGGCTACGCCTTCGTGACTCCCGGCCACCCCCTCGACGCCGACGTGCTGACCGCCTTGGACGCACTCGAGGCGGCCGGCCTCGTCGCGCTTGACCCGAATTTCGATGATCTCGCGGAAGGGCTTCCCCTGGACCCAGTTCCAGGGCGGGACGATGCGCTGCAGACCCTGGCCGTGGCTGCCGGGCGAGGCCACCCGATGGCCATGGCGGCGCTGGGGGAGATGTGGCTCTTCCTCAGCCCCGCGGTGTGGCCTCCGGCGTCCAGGATAGCGGTCGATGCGACGCTGCGGCGGGAGAGCGAGGCGTTTGCGGCGGGCGGCGACGACCCCCTGCTCCCCACGGCTCTGCTCGAGCACGTGTCCGAGCACGGGACGACGGACGAGGGCCGCGAGCTCGCCGCCGCGGCGCTCCGGGAGCGGGCCGGCGGCTCAGACGGCTCGGGAGCGGCGGCGAGGGCGGCCGCGCTGTCCGTCGGCCTCCGGAGCGACGACGACGCGGTGCTTCTCCTGGCCGGCGCCGCCAGGGTCGGCGGCATCACCGTCGCCAGCCTGTCGGCGCAGATCGAGGCCGTGACGGGGGCGCTCAAGCCCGGGCAGGGGCTCCACATCGGGCTCAAGCCGCCCCCGGGGAAGCCCGGCCTCCCCGGGACCAAGACGGTGACCAACGCCGGCTCGTCCTGGGCCCTGCCCCCGTCGCAGGCCGTGCAGGCCGCCGCCGGGGAGCGCGCGGCAGAGCTGCTGCTCGCCCTGGGGGACTCGGGCATCGAGGTCCCCGTCCTCGCGGGGGGCAGCGCCCGCGACGCCGCCGCGCTCGAGGCGGCGCTGGCCACCGCCGGGCGGCCCATGGCGCAGCTGATGCGAGCGAGGCGGTCCTCAGAGCATCTCCGGCGCAGCTCGAGGGAGGGCAGGCTCAACGACGGCGGCGACGACGACCACCACTCCTGCGCCTGGGCGATGCACGACCTCACGGCCCTGGCCGAGGCGACGCTCCGGTCGGGCGACGTCACGGCGTCCATGGTGGCCCCGGGGACGGCATTCTGGGAGCTGTTCGAGAACGCCGAGGCGGCAGCGGACTCGGCAGAGCGCGCCTCGAGCCGCAAGCTCTACCAGACGCTCGCGGACGCGGGGGACGCGGGCGCAGCGGACGAGCTGGGGAACATGTTCTTCCACGGCGATGCCGGGGCGGGCGTGGAGCAGGACATGGGGGAGGCGCTGAGGCACTTCCGTCGGGCGGCGGAGCTGGGGCACCCGCGGGGGCACGCGAACATGGGGATGATGCACCTGAACGGGCTGGGGTGGGGGGTGCAGCAGGGGGGGGTGGAGGGAGGCGGGGAGGCGGCGGGGCCGGAGGCGGGGTGGGCGGAGGCGGGAGCTGGGCGAGCCGAGGTCGGCGTGGCCGGCGACGTTGTCGGCGGGGCTGGCGTGGCGGCGGGAGCCGCGGGGGCCGCTGGGCTGGCCGGGCTGGCCGGAGCCGGCGCGGCGGCGGGTGGGGCCGGGGTTGGCAGGCACGGGCCGGCCGGCGGGGCCGATGGCGCCGGCGGCCTCGATGCTGGAGGCGGTGTCGGGGGAGGCGGTGACCTCGGTGGAGGTGGCGGTGACCTCGGCGGTGGCGGTCTCGAAGGCGGAGGCGGTCTCGG
>Ga0136560_1000388_pt1 | contig 21910 bp, 11 predicted proteins | sample AntRauMeHopE1497_FD_104925 | JGI IMG/M metagenome (GOLD analysis project Ga0136560, IMG submission 104925) | Saline lake microbial communities from Rauer Islands, Antarctica - Metagenome Hop E1 #497 | ecosystem: Environmental > Aquatic > Non-marine Saline and Alkaline > Saline | place... | reverse complement strand
GCCGTCCTGTCGTCGCGCCACGCCTCACCGGGCGACGGCCGCCCCCTCGACGGCCCGGGCGCCCGCCCCCGCCCCGCCCCGGCGGGTCGCGGCGCGGGGGCCCCCTCCGCACCCGCGGGCCCGGGCCCCGCCGCGCCGCCAGCCTCGCGGGCCCGCTTCCTGCTCTCCTCCGCCATCGCCTCCGCGCGCTCGCGGCCCCCCCTGGCCCGCCCCACCCTCGCCGCGAGCCCACGGGGCCCCTCCGACCGCAGCCACGCCTCGGCGGCGGCCGCACCGCCCGCCACCGCCGCCACCTCCTGCGCCGTGAGGGTGAGAGACGCCGGGTCCAGGGGGCCCCGGAGCGACGCGGCGGCGCGGAGGAGGCCCATCTCGCCCTGGCCGCCCCCGGGGAGGAGCCCGCGGTCGCGGAGGGCGCCGAGCGCGCCACCGAGGATGGTCGACGACGACGACGGCGGGGGCGGCGGGCCTCCGGACGGCACCCCGACGCCCGGCGCCGCGGCAAGGTCCGCCGCCCTCGCCGCCATCACCGTCTCCGGCGTCGCCGGCAGGGCCGCCGTCATGGCCAGGCCGTGGCCGCGCAGCCAGGCGGCGTCGAGGGGCGTGAACCCGTCGCCGTCCTCCGCCGACGCGTCCGCCCCGCACGCGACGAGCGCCGCCGCGGCCAGCACCGCGCCCGCCTGCGCCGCCGCGTGCAGGGGCGTCCGCCCGTCGTACGCGCGGACGTCGACCGCCCCGGCAGAGCCGTCGGGCCCCAGGGCCTCGTGGACGGCGGACGCCTGGTTCGCCGCCGCCGCGGCGTGGAGCGGGGTCAGACCCGACACGGGCAGGGCCGACACGAAGCTCTGCCCGTGCCTGACCCTGCTCCGGACCTCCTCCGTGTCGCCCGCCGCCGCTGCGTCGCAGAATGCGTCGACGTCGGCGGCGGCGCCGACCCAGTCCACCGCTCGGTTCGGCCCCCGCCCCGTCGCGGCAAGCATCCACCCGGGGGGCCTCCCCAGCCTCCGTACGGCCCTCTCGGCGCCCTCCTGGTCCGTCCCGGCGCCCTTCCCGCCGGCCCCCTGCCCCCTCCCGCCGCCCCGTGCCGCCTGGTCCCGCCTCCACGCCTCCTCCACCGCCGCCACCACCCTCGTCCACCGCCCGCTCCCCGGCACGGGGCGCGGCGGCGCCGGCTCCGAGCCCGGGGACGGCGGCTGCCCCGCGGGCGCGGCCAGCGCCGGCTGCCAGAAGACACATCCCCGCTCCAGCGCGTTGCAGCGGCGGCAGCAGCGCCCCACCGACGACCGTCGGTACGGCGTGCACGCGGCGCACAGCACGGCGCCGCAGCGGCGGCAGTGATGCTTCCGCAGCAGCAGCCCGAACCGGCTCCCGCAGTGGTGGCACTCCCTCACGGCGGCAGACGGCGTCCACCCGTGGTCGCCGTGCTCCAGCGACCCCCTGGGGCGTCGCTCCCGGTGCCGGCTCCAGCGAGTCCGCCTCTCAGCGGCCAGCACGGACATCGCGACCAGGTCTCGGACCGCCGCGTGGGGTACGGCGCCGGGCAGGAGCGACGCCCCGGCGGGTCCGGGGCGGCCCAACCCCACGGGGAGGGCCGCCCCGGACGCGCGGAGGAGGGAGCTGTCGGAGACGGGGGAGGAAGCGCCCGCCGAGGCGGCGTCCGGGTCGGCCGGGGCCGAGGCCGGGGCGTCGTCGTCGTCGCTGTCGGCGCTGTCCTCCTCCTCCTCCCCGGACTCGTCGTCGTCGTCGTCGTCGTCGTCCCCGGAGCTGCCTGCGCCGCCGGTCACCGCCCCCACGTCGCCGGCGGGACGCTTCGCCGCCCCCTCCGCGGGCCCCGCCGCCTCCCCCCGCTCCGCCGCCGCGCGACGCAGCCGCCGCCGCAGCCGCTTCCGCAGCCGGTGCGCCGACCGTGCCTGCTCCGCCGCCTCGGCGGCCTTGGCCTCCTCCTCCGCCGCAGCCCTCGTCGCCTCAACGCCCCCCCCTACCGGCACCACGGCGCGGCACCCAGACAGCCCGCCGACGTCGGTCGAGTCCGACGACCCCCGCCCGTCCCGCGGCGACGGCAGCGGCGCCGGCAGAGCCTCGTCGCCCGGCTCTACCTGCTTGTTCTCGGAGTAGCTCTTCACTCTTCGCAGTAGGCCCATGCGAAGGTCGCGCCCCGACCGGCCGACCCTGCGCCGGCGGGATGCCGCGGCGAGCGCCGTCGCGCGGCCCGAAGCCGCGGCGGCGCCTGCCCCCTGACCTGGGAGCGCCGCCTCGGCGAGCCGGGCGCGCGCCTCAGCCGCGACCGGGGCCCCTCCCGCGGCGACAGGGCCCGCACTGGCCGCGCCGAGCAGCCCCTGCCGGGCCGGGACCGCCGGGCCGCGCAGCCGGGGCGCAAACCGTCTTGGGCCGCCAGCCGAGGCCGTCGATCCGACCGAAGCCGCGTCGTCCCAGCCCTCGCGGGGGTCCACGCTGACGCCGACCTCGTCGATCATCCCCGTGGAGAGCGCGCGGAGCGTCCGCTGCTGCCGGACCGAGGACGGCAAGTCCCGCGCTGGCACAGCGGCCGCCCCCGGGGGCGGGCCCTGCATGCTCAGCCTCACGAACAGCGCCTGGCGCAGCTGGGCTCCGGAGCGTCCAGAAACGCCCCGCCGCGGCGGGAGGCGCTTCACGGCGGCGCCCTTGGGCGAGCCGGCCGCGTCTGCCATGCTCGATGCACGTTTGCCGCTGCCTTCTGCCCCGTCCGTCGCGCGAGCCCCTGCCGGACCCGAACGCGGCTCTTGAGGCCGGGTGCACCAGCGAGCGCCGGCACAGCCGCCCCGCGGTTGGAGGCTGTTGCCCGACTGCTCCTTGACGCTGCGGGCGGTCGGACGCCTCGCCGAAGCGGGCCAGGCTCGCCTGCAGCACCGGGCCGAGCAATTCGCTGTGCGCCTCGGCCGGGCGCAGCTCGGGGGTCGGTGGTAATTCGGGCGGTGTGCGCTTGTCGCCGGCGCCCACGCCGGCCTCGTGTTCAGGTCCGCGTATTTTTTCTCCGTCGCCTGCCGCTCTGCTCCGGTGGCTGCCCGAGCCCGGACCTGGCACTACCGTGACGGTTCGCCCCTGCGTGGCCCCTCAATCGCCAGCCCGGTGCCCGAACAGCAAGCGCGACCGTTCAAAGCGCCATCCCCGGCTGGGAGGGGAAGTCGCGCATGTCCGGCCCCTCGTTCCGCCCGGACGGCGTGCTTGTCGACCCTGACGACCCGAACCGCGTGATAGTGACGGACGAGGAGCACCTTGCAGTGCGGCGGTCGCCCACCATCCGAAAGATGCTCGCGAGCGCGCGCCTTCGTCGGTGCGTCGGCTTCATCGACGGCTCCGACAACCGAGCCGCGGCGCTGGAGCGGGCCATGCTGAACCCGGAGCTCCGCGCTCTGGTGGACGAGGTGCTGTTGGCCACCGGAAAGGCGCGGCGCCGGCCCGACGGCTCGGTCGAGTTCACCGGCTGAGCCACGCTTCGCGGTCGCCCCATCCTGTGGGGCGGCAGGCCGAGGCTAGCGGGCGGCTTCATGTGCGTGCGTGTCGTGGTGCGCTTGCTTGCAAACCAGAGTGCCGTGTGAATGGAACACGCGGAGCTCGGTCCGTCCAGCCGGGCCGCCGCGGAGCCCCCACACGCCTCGTGCGGCGACATACATATCACCCACAATTACAAGCGTCGTGGCAGCAGCGTTCCTGGGGGCCACACAGACCGCCAACGCTCGTGCCTCTGGCGGCGCATCGCGCTTCTCTCAAACGAGCACTCCGGCGGTCCGCCACCGCCCATGGACTCGGCATGGACGCGCCTCCTTGACGAGGTCACCGCCGACGAGAGCGCGACGTCCTCAGCGCTGGTTGTCTGCGGTGAGCGGCCGGGAGCGCGGGCGCCGCCTAGCACCGTTCGTGCCGCCCAGCGACGACCCCAAGCCCCCGTCGCGCCGATTTCTGCACGCAGGCTCGCCTGCGAGCGGACATGTTCGTGTCATTGACGCGCTTCGTGCCGAGGGCGGCCAGGAGGCTGCGTTTGCGGACGTTGCGGCCGCTGAGCTCGCGCAGGAGTCTGCGGGCGCCTGCGAGGTGCACCTGCGACCGCCGCCATCGATGCGGGGGGTCGCGTTTGAACAGACCGAGGTCATCGCGAGCGCGGTCGCGGTCTCAACGCCGGCGGACGCCGCGGCTGCGATTGAATCGCTGGCCGCGCTGCCGGCGTCGAGCGTCGCGGGGGCGGCCGTCGTGGTCGTGGTCTCGGCCCTCCGCCCGTGGGCCGCCGAAGCGGAGCTGAACGCGTGGGAGGCTGGCGTCGTGAGCGGCGGAGAGCGCCTGGCGACGGCGCTGGGCCGGCTCGGGGCAGAAGCGCGCCGGGCGGCCCCGGCTCCCGACGCGCGCCGGGCCGACACGCGCCACGCGGCCGGCAGGACGACCTCAACACCCCCCAAGCGGCGCGGCCGACCCGTCCGCGGGGCGGCCCCGGCCGGCGTGGAGCTCGCGGAGGCGCTTCGAGGGGCGCAGCGCAGGCGGTGGCAAACACTGGACCGCGCCGCGAGGGAAGACCAGGGCCCCGCCTCGCCGGGCCTCATATCGCCCGGCCCGTCGTCCGGGGCCGGCGGCGGGGGCGGGGCGTCCCTCCTGCCGCTCGTTGTCGTGCTGACGGACGCGTGGGCGCTCGACGACGACGCCCAGGCCGGCGCGGCGGCCTTGCACGGGGCCGAGCGGGAGGCCGCTGCCGTCCTGGGCGCCACGGCGACCAAGCGCGCAGTTGCGACGGCCCGAATCCGTCGCTGCTGCATCGATCTCGGCGCCGCCTTGGTGGCGCTGCCCGGAGGCCCGACCGACGCCCGCCCCGCCGCGCCCGCCTCCGACGAGGGGGACGACGGCGGGGCGGACAGCGCCGACACGGGCGGGGCCCCCCACCCGGTCACGGGGGCCCCTGCCCTGTCCGGATACCTCAGGCTCCTGGCGGCAGAGGGCCTTAGCCCGTGGTCCGCCGGCGGCTCTGCCTCGGCGTGGCAGAGCTGCGCGGAGGCAACGTCGACGTCGGCGCTGCTCCTCCCCCACGGCTTCGACTCGGCAGAGCTGGTGGCGGACAGCGACCCGACCGACGGCGACGAGGCTCTGTCGGCCCCGCTGGCAGAGCTGTTCGAGGAGGCGAGACGAGAGGCGCTCGACGCCGGCGTGGACGTCGACGGCAGAGCCGACGCGTGGCGTTGGGCGCAGCGAGAGGAGGAGGAGGAACAGGCGGAGGAGGAGGAAGAGGCCGGCGGCTGCGACCTTGACGTGGCGGCTGCGACGAGGGCATGGGTGGAGGCGGCCGAGGCGGCGCTCGGCGGGGCGGGGCCGCCGGCGGCTCCGGGCGGCACCACGGCTGCCGGGGACGGGGAGGACGAGGCGCTCCGGCGCGCGGCGTCGGCACTTGCCCGCGGCCCGACGGCCAGGCCCGCCGCCGGCGCCGCCGTCTCCCGCGTCAGGCGGTCCAGCCGGACGTCGGCCGGGGCGGGGTCGACCGGGGCGGACAGCGACTCTGCCGAGAGCCGGAGCGGAGCGGAGTTCTGGGCGAGCAAGGCCCGCTCCGGGTCCGGGGCCGCGGGCTCGGCGGCGCCGCCCAAGCCGCCCGCCGCGGCCGCCCCCGGGCGGTCCGGGTCGACCCGGCGCGCCGGGGACGAGGACGCCGGCAAGGGCGCGGCCGAGTCCGGGCCGAGGCGCTCCGCGCGGGTGCGCCGCGGCAGCGGGTCCAGCGCCGGGTCCGCGGGGGCCAAGAAGCCCAGCGCGAGCGCGTTTTTCAGCAAGCTGCGGTCTGGAAAGTCGTGAGCGCGACCAAACCGGCGCCGGAGTGTCGCCCGGCCTCGGCAGCGGCGTCGGCGGGCCCGAGGAAGGCAGAAGCGTGCACGGCGGCGGGCGTGAGGCTTGCAACCCGCAGGGTGCATCGTGCATGCAATGATGATCCGTGTGGCCTGCGAGCGCTCCGCCAACGCAAAGCAAGCCGGTCGGCTGCTGCGCTCCGGGCCACTCTGGCGACCTCGCCTGCCGCAGCCATGCACTGGCTGGAGGCCGTTGCTTGGGTAGTTGCCGCGATTCTGCTGGGTGTGGTGGGCTACGCGGCGGCCCAGGTCTTCGCTTGCTGGCGCGTGCACGTCCATGTTCTCGCGCAGCTTCCCGGCACCGCCCATGTGGCGCCATTCAACCCGCTTGCAGGCCTTGCAACTATCCGTGCGATGAAGGCAAGGCCTGCTGGAATCGTGCGGCACGGGATGCGCTCGTTCCAGCCCCCGATGGAGCTCGCAATCGATGCCGTGCTCCCCTGCAAGGACGGATCTCCCGCGAGGCTGACCATGCCGGACCTCGAGGCAACGCCGACCACCAAGGGCCGGGAGACTATTGGCTTACCGTCTGCTGGGCCGAGCTTGTTCTTCTTCGGGCCGTCCCAGCGCCTGCAGCTCGGCGACGAGGACGTGGTGCGGGATGTGCTCGTCACCAAGGCGCGCAGCTTCCACAAGCCGGCCACCATGAAGCGCTTCATGGGACCGCTCCTCGGGCGGTCAAGCCTCTTGCTCGCGGAGGGCAGAGAGCACAAGGTGCAGCGGCGCATCGTGGCAAAGGCATTTGCTTTCGACCTGCTCCAGGGCATGATCCCCACGTTCGGGCGGTGCTCCGAGGTCGCAGTGCGCCTCCTCGCGCCAGCGAAGGGCTCCCCGCCCCCGCTCTGGCACTTCAACGAGCACCGCAAGGGCTCCCGGTCGAGGCTCAAGCCGCTCCCCGACGACGGCTCGTCCGTCCCCGTGCCCTCTCGCTTCCGCGACTGCCCCGTGCTCGACGCCAGCCTTGCCATGAGCGGCCTGACGCTGGAGATCATCGCCCAGAGCGCGTTCGGCGGGGCCTTTGGCTCCGAGCACGACGATGACGACGACGACGCCGCGGCCGCGGGCAGCGCGGCGGTGGGGCCCGCCGTCCTCGGCGACTCAAAGTCCGCCGTCGTGGTCATGACGGCGCTTGAGGCCACCCTCAACGACACGTATGCGCTCATCGCCCGCTTCCCGCTTGCCGTGATCATTCCCGCATTCGAGCCCTTCGCCCTTCGCCCCGAGCGCGCTGTCGCCACGGAGTCGAGAGAGCGCCTCCTTGGCCTCACGCGCGCGGTGGTCGCGCGCCGCAGGGCCGCGCTCGCCGCCAAGGCATCGTCGGGTCCGGCCGAGGACCTTCTCGACCTAATCATCGAGTCGTCTGCCTCTGCCGACGAGATGAGGCCCGACGCCGCCCACGCCTACTCCACGGGCGCGGACGCCACGGAGGGCGCCGCTGGGGGCGCGGTTGCCTCCCGCTCGGCCCCCCGGCCCGCCCCCCCCCCCGGCCACGGCGCGATCGAGTCTGTGCGCCTTACGGACGAGGAGGTGCAGGACCAGGCCGTGACCTTTGTGATGGCAGGCCACGAGACGACGTCGCAGCTGCTCACTTGGGCCGTGTTCTGCCTTTCACAGGCCCCCGAGTGGCAGGGCCGCCTCCGGGCCGAGTCCGCGGCCTTCCTCGCTGGCCACGGGGGCGCGGCGGAGGCCTTCGCCGGGGTCAAGGACCTCCAGCGGCGCCTCCCCGTCAACGACGCCGTCCTCCGGGAGGTCATGCGGCTCTACCCGCCGGCGTCCATCGTGGTCCGGAACGTGGCCGAGCCGGTGTCGGTGGGCGACGGGGGCCGCCTCTCCCTCCCCGCCGGCCTCGACCTGGTCATCCCCATCGCGGCCATGCACCGCGACGCGTCCGTCTTCGCGGACCCGGACGACTTCGACCCGTGCCGCTGGCTCGATGACGCGGAGGTCGCGCGCCTCGGCATGAAGCGGTGCGGCGGCGCGGGCCTCGCCGAGGGGCAGGACCCCGTCGCGTGGGCGCGGCCTGCGCTGGGCAAGGTGTCGCCGTACAAGTACCTGCCCTTCTCCGCGGGGGCGCGGAACTGCGTGGGCCAGCGCTTCGCCATGCTCGAGGCCCGCGTTGCGCTCGCCGTGCTCGCTGCCGGCACCGAGTGGTTCCTTGACAACGCGTACCGCCACGCCCCCAGCATCCAGGTGACGACGCAGCCCATGTTTGGCATGCCCGTGCGTTTCCGACGGGTTTGAGTGCGCGCTGCGCCGGTCAAGCCGAACATTGCTCCAGGCTCCCGACTCCATGAATGGGGTGTGCTCATCACACCGTTCAGAAAGCTGGGCGGCTGCCAGGACGGCCTGCGGAGGGCGAGTGCACGGCGTAAGCGGAGGGCGAAGTGAGGACCACGGCAAAGATCGCGCGCACGGAGCCTTGCAACGCTGCGCTCAGCGCTACGCGTGTTGGGGAGGGGTTGACCTCGGGAGTTTAGAAGTTGTCAGCTTGTCGTAAGGCGCCGAAGTATCAATGGCTAACCAAACTACTCAGAAAGTCTGATGCGTTATCGTCACCGGTCGTCCCCTGCCCCGCGTCCGCTTCGCGCGCCCGGCACAGTGTTCTCACGTCAGCAGCTCTCGTATGGCCACATGCCTGGCTGACAATCAGCGCCCCACCTGGTCTGTAGGGGGCGTTGCGAGTGCCTCACTGGCAGATTTGCGGCGGGGCAATGTTGAGCGAGCAGTGCAAGATGCCAAGGGCGATCGCCCCTGGCTGCCTCGTCCTCGCGACGGGGCCACGCCCCTGCCACGGCATTGGCGTGTGGCAGCTGTGGCAGCGGCTGGCGTGACAGCCGGGCCGCTTGTGGCGCTCGCGGAGCTAGGAAGGCCTTGCAACAGCGCGGGTCCAAGCACCGAAGCGGCGCGCAACCACACCGAGAGGCGCGATACCACGACTGTGAGGCCACACAGCAGATTTTGAGGCCAGAGTGAGGCAGTCAGCGCGCAGGACAGTGGTCGTGTGTTTGGCCGCGCTGAGCGGCAGGCCGTAGCCAGCCAGGACACAGCCTGGGGTCATCGAGGTGTGGTCATCACACCGAGCCGGGGAAAGCATCGCGTCCAGACTCGCTGCGGGTGGTGAAATGCGACGAAAGCACAGAGCGAAGTGATGCGACGAAAAAGCACACCAACCGAAGGCGCCGGGCGACCCCGGTGTGAGCGCGGGCACTGGCCTCAGAGTTTGCAGTTGACTTCATGCTTCGGGGCCACGAAGGCCCCGCAGTTCAGAAAGACTAATTCGAAGTAATCACCGGCCGTGCGCCGCGCTCAGGTATTACAAGCACTGGGCCTGGCTCTCACGTTCACGCTTATGAACCAAGCACATGCGTCGGCACATCATGCTGCGTCTACCTTCCGGTGGAGGTACGATCGAGAGTGTCCACACCGCCTGCGGGCTGCGCCACGCTCAGAGCTCCGACAGAGGGCCGAGCTCGGGCGGGGCGGCAGGAGCGCTGCTCCATGCCAGGCCCACGCATACACATGTTGTCGCGCCAAAAACTGAGGACGGGCTCGTGTGAGCGCACGACTGCGCATGACTCGGCCTCGCCGGCGGAAAGGATGCGTGGGCGGCAGCGGACGACCTGACGGGCCCGGTGATTGCGAGGAGCGCGCACGCAGTCAGGCAAGGCAGCGGTGTCGCTTGCGGGTCGTAGCGCTGGACGCGCGCGGCCCGAAGGCGGGCGTGCGCGCGGGAAATCGAGTCCGGAGCGCAGCCCTCCGGCAAGCGGGGTCCCATACGGGCCGGGGGGCGAGGCGGACGGCGCGGGGCGCTTGGTGCGGGCTCAGACGCTGCCGGGCTCGGCGTCGAGGGCGACGTCGCCGGAGGAGAGGCCGGCTGCGTGGTGGTCGTCGTCCTCCATCAGGGGGGCGCCGCGTCCGTCCTCGGGGGCGAAGACCTCGAGGTAGCAGCCCACGGTGATGAGCCAGATGGGGAGGAGGATGAACCCAACGACGGCGGTGGAGATGCCGCCGATGATGGAGAACGTCTGCCAGGAGCCGAGGCGGCCGAGCTCGAGGCCGAAGTTGACGACGGCGAGGATGCCGGCGACGACGCTGAGCCACGAGTGCCACGCGGGGAGGACCCCGGGGCGCCGGGCGAGGGCGAGGACGGCGGCGCTGATGAGGGCGACGCCGAGCAGGAGCTCGTCGAGGGCGAAGACCCAGGTCCACATGCCCTGCTGCTGGAAGTACGACAGGGTGAGGCCGCGGAGCTGGTCGGCGGGGAGGTTCCAGTTCGGGCCGGAGAGCCAGTCCGACACGCTGCGCTCGCCGGCGCGCACGGCGAACTCGAGGAAGTTGGTGAAGAGGCTGATGCTAAAGGCGCTGGCCATGATCTTAGTCTCGGTGAAGTGCCAGCCGTACATGTCGCAGAGGGTGAACACCGCGGGGAGGGTCAGGAGCGCGCCGATGCCCTCGAGGATGTCAAAGCCGAAGATAAGGCCAAAGTTGTCCCGCTCGGCCTGCCAGAACTTGGTGATGCAGGTGATGTCCCCGGTGTCCTGGAACGAGTTGCGGAACTCCTGCGAGGCGGCGTGCGGCGAGCGGGCACGAATGCGTTGATGAGGTCGAAAGGGCCGAGGGATCCGATGGCCATTTCAAGTCCTGCCGCTCGGGTCCCACCGGTTCGCCCGAGCGCCGCTGACACGATACTCACCTCGAAGTTGCAGCGCGTCGTGGTCGACCCCCGGTTCAGGGCGGTGATGAGGATGAAGGCTGCGCGGGGGGGCAGCGCGAAGGGGGCAACTTGGCATGGGATGACGGGCGGCTTGCATGCCTCGGTGCCACGGCGGGCTGAGCCACCGCGCCGGCCGGAGGACTCCTCAGCAGCCCGTGAACTGGTGCCGCACGACTGCTGCGCGCGGTGAGCGGCCGGCTTCCGGCCCGCCGGGGCCCGGGGGATCCCGATTGCGAAGCGCAACAGGCGAAGCCTCACCGGTGGCTCCGAAGGCGAGGCCGGCGGCCACGTAGGCCGAGTACTTGGCCGTCGACACATTCACGCGAGCACGGCTCCCGGAGGCCATGGTGGCTGATCGTGTGGCGGCGGGGTCGGCAAAGGCAGCGTGAGGCGGGGCTCGTCGGGCGTGTGCAGAGCTTATGGGACAGTGGCGTGGGCACGCACGGGCTGCCGCTCAGTTGCCGAAGATGAGGCTGGGGTCGACCTTGAGGGTGTCCCACACGTCGCAGACCTCGTCCTTGATGTTTGCGGTGGCCACGGTGGCGTTCCCGATGTCGAGGACGAGGAGCTCGTCCTTTGCGGTGTCGTACGCGGGCCACTGCGGGTCGGCCGCGCCGTTGGGGTTGCCGGTGACGGCGAAGCGCGTCCAGTAGCGGACGAAGAGGTCCCCGAGTGCGCGCTCGCCCTCGCTCCAGAGTCCGAGCTCGACGTCATACACCATGACGAGCTCGCTGCCGTGGAAGCAGCCCTTGAAGGGGACGAAGAGCGAGACCACCTCGAGGATGTGCTCGTAGAAGTAGAGGAACACGGGGCTCTTGCGCTCGGGGGCGGCCATCATCCACCGGGAGGAGCGGCGCGCGGGGCAGGACATGAGGCCGTCGCCGATGATGTGCGTCTCCGCCCACCACGCGGACTCGTAGTCCCCGGGCGGGTAGAGCGGGGCGACGGCGTCGGCGATGGGCTTGGAGAAGCGCTGCACGAGGTAGGCCATGTAGGTGGAAGCGTTGAGGTCGTGGGGGGCGCGGCTGAACTCCGTCCCCTCGTCGTGGTTCGTCCCCAGCAGCGTGGGCACGTCGTGGATCTTCCCCGCCGCGGCCAGCACCTCGGGGAGGTCCGTGAGCTCCACCCCGTCGACCGTCGGCGCCCAGTCCACGGTGGCCTGTCCCACCGACGTCTTGTGGCCGGCCTCGAGGATGGTCGACATGTTCTGCCCCCGGAGGCAGTCGAGCACCGAGTCATCGGCGCTCACGCTCCGCACGTGCTCCGCAACGGACATGTCGAGGTCCGACGACGCGCAGCCGGTGGCCTGCGCGAGGCGGCCGTACTTGGCCTCGGAGATGTTGAGAGGCATGGCCGTCCAGGGGGCGAAGGGGCCGGACTCCATCGCGGCGCGCTGGAAGAGGCCGGCGGAGCGCTCCGAGACGAGGTGGCAGGACGTCGACGCGGCGCCGGCGCTCTCGCCGAAGAGGGTCACGAGCTTGGGGTTGCCGCCCAGGGAGGGGGCGGCCTCGATGGCCCACTTGAGAGCGGCGCGCTGGTCCTGGAGGCCCATGTTGCCGTTGGAGCCGTCGCCGGTCTGCTTGCGGATGGTGTCAGACGCCAGGAAGCCAAAGGCCACGAGGCGGTAGTTGATGGTGACGAGGATGACGTCCTCGGCGATGGAGATGTCCTTGTCGCCCCAGTACAGGATGAAGGAGGACGAGCCCTCCTTCCACGAGCCGCCGTACACGAAAACCATCACGGGGAAGCCCCCGGGAGGCGCGGGCTTGTTCGGCCGGTACACGTTCAGGTACAGGCAGTCCTCGGAGATGTTCGTGAGGAGCGTCATGGCCCCGGACTCCTGCGGGCAGCTGTTGCCGAACCAGTCCGCGTCGTAAACCCCCGTCCAGTTCTTGGGCCCGGTGGGCGGCTTCCACCGCAGGTCAGCCACGGGGGGCTCCGCGAAGGGCACACCGAGGAAGTGCTGGGACTTGTTGGACTCCGTCACGAAGCCGCGCAGCGCTCCAAAGGGAGTCTCCACGGTCACGGTGCCGTTCGGGGCCTCGTACCGCGCGCGGATCGCCCGCTGCACCTCCTCCGCCGTGCGCTTCTGGGGAAAGGCAGCCGCAGCGCCGGCCAGGGCGCCGAGCATCGCCAGCTGCGTGAACCTGCGCGAGGCGAAGGCATCGAAGCAACTTCAACCTATTCGCGGCGGCAAGGGCAAGGGAGCCTGCAGCGCTGGGCACGCGCGCAGCAAAAGGCCATCTGCGCCTGCGTGGCTCGTGGGCGCTCACCGCATCGTCGACGGTCCGTCGAGGGTGTGGTCGCTTCGCAAGCATTTTTTCCGCCGCGCTGGTAGAGCTTGCCGAGCGTCGCCTCGCGCATCGGCGGGCCTCCCGCCCGTGCCCGCGCCCGGCACACCAAAGGTTAAGGCCCCGGCGGACCCCCGTGCCGCGAGACTTGCGAGCCCAGCCGCACCGTGCTGTCAGGCTCCCTTCCGCCACACTAGAGCGGCCGTGCAGCTTATGGCGTACCAGGCCCGCGCCGCCCCGAGCGCGGCAGCACAGACCGCGACCGGCATGTCAAGAGAGGAGATGTGGCGCGTACTGGCCGACGCCAAGGCCCTGGCGGAGGAGGACCCAAAGGGCATGGAGCAGATGCTGGAGCGCTTCCCCGCGCTCGCCGGGGCGCTCGTGGCCGGCCTGAACAAGCTGGGCATTGCCGGCGCGCCCCTGGCGGCTGAGGCGTCGCGCCTCGGGGTAGGGGTCTCGGCCCCCGCGACGGTGTCGGCGCCCATGGCGCCCGCCCGTCCCGTTGTTTCGTACGCGCCCCCGCCTGCGGCGGCCGTTGTCCCCGCCAGTGTCCGGGCCAAGAAGCCTCTGCTGGGCGGTATGGCCCCGCCGCCGCCCCCGGGAGCCTCGTCGTCCTCCTCGTCGTCAGCCCGCGCCGCGCCCCATGCCGCGCCCGCGGACCCCCGTTTTGCGGACCCCCGCCTAGCGGACCCCCGCCTCGCCGACCCCCGCCTCGCCGACCCCCGCCTTGCCGCCGCCCCGCCGGCCGACCCGCGCCTCGCGGGCGGCGACGGCGGCGACGGCGGCGGCGACCGCGCCGTCATCGAGCAGCTCCTTTCCATGTCCGCGAGCGACGTCGCGGCGCTCGCCCCGGCGGAGCAGGAGCAGGTCCGGCACGTGAGGGACGCGCTGCTCCTCCCCATCAGCGCGATCCAGGGCATGCCGGCGCAGAGGCGGGACGAGCTGCTGCGGACGCGGACAGAGCTACAGGGCGTCCTCGGCGTGCGATGACAGAGCCGCAGGGCGTCCTCGGCGTGCGCTGATGGAGCCGCAGCGTGGCTTGATGCCTGTGCGTGACCGGGGGAATGAGTGAGCCGTGGCGGCTCGCACTGCGCCCGAAACACATTGCTCCGATAGGCGAGGGCGCATGTTCACGCTGACGGTTCACGCACGGTCGAGTCGCAGTTTGGGCGGCGGGGTGCCGGCCGTGGCCCGAGTCTGCACCGCGGGGGAGCTGTGAGCTCGTTCGCGGCTTGAGGCTGGTGATGCGAGGATGCCGCGTCTGGCTGTGAGCTGCGTGGCAGGGCGCACACGAATCGTGAGGCAGGACGCACATGGCACGTGTGGCAGGAGGCTACGTGTAGGTTCGACCAGGTCAAACGAGCGAGCTTGCTTTGATCGGCCACCATGACTCGTTACAATGCCCACACGGCGGGAATGGCAGGGGGGCGAACGGCCACGCACGCTGCGCCGTCAGCGCCTGGCCACGACCGGCGGTCCCCGGCCCTACCTCCCCCCCTGCTCCGCCGCCCCCGCCTCGGCCGCCCGGAGCAGCCGGGCCACCTCCTCCCGTGAGACGGGGGAGTCCGGGCCGGCGTGCCCACGCGCCGCCGCCGCCGCCGCCGCCCCTCCGCTCGCCACGGCCTCGAGGATCACGCGCACGCGCGCTGCCCTCGGGAGCTGCGGCACGAGCGACTCCAGCACCGCGGCCGACACGCGGAGCGACGAGGCGGCGCCGCGCCCGGCCCCCGGCGCCGCCTCGTCGGCCGCGATGACGAGCGACGCGGCGTCCTCCGCCGCCCCGATCGCGGAGGCGAGCGACGCGGCGACCCGCCGGGGGAGGCGCGTGGCCCCGACCGCCGACGCCGTGAGAGACGCCAGGACGGTGTCGAGGAGGTGAGCGACGCAGGCCCGGAGGACCCGCCGGGGGAGGACGTCGGCCCAGGCAGAGGCGGCGGCCTCCAGGGCAAGCAGAGCCGCGCGGGCGGGACGGTCGATGGTCGCCTCCACCACGGGGGGCGGGGCGTCGGCGCAGGAGTCGACGTCCATCGTGCCGCGGCCCCGGCCGGCCCTCGCGACCCCCGCGGCCCCCGGCCCCGCCGGCGTCCGCAGCGCCGCCCGCACGGCCTCCCGCTGCGCCGCCACGTGCGCCGTGAGGACGCGCTCGGCCGTGTCGCGCATCGCCGGAACGAGGTCCGCCAGCGTCGCGGCGTCCGACAGGGCAGCCGGCAGCGCGCCCCTGGCCGGCAGAGCCGCCGTGGCGCAGCGGTGCGCGAGGTAGAGCAGGTCGTTGTGTACGATCGCGGCGGCGCGGGGCGAGCGGGCGATGTCGTCGGCGAGCGCAGCCGGCACCACCGCCCGGTAGAGCCCCGCGGCGTCGCGCGCCGCGTGGAACAGGATGACGGATGCGCGCTCCCTGGCGGCGGCGGGCAGGGCGTCGCCGTCGTCGTCGTCGTCTCCGGCGGCGGGGGCCGCGAGCTCTGCTGCCTCCGCGATGGTGTCGGCGACGAGGGCGGCGAGGGCGACGGCGGCTGCGGAGACGGAGCAGGGCTCGAGGCGGAAGAAGGGGGCGGAGGCGACGGATGCGGCGCGGAGGCCGAGGCGGGCGTGGAGGGCGGCGTGCTCGGTGGCGAGGCGGAGCGACGCGGCGTCGCTCGCGGCGGAGGGGGCCGCGCCGGCGGCGGCCGCGGCGGCGGCGGCGGCGGCGGCCGCGGCCTCGTCCGCCCTGCCCGCCCCGGCCCTCGCGAGGGAGATGGCGGCGTCGTCCACGGCCGCCGCGGCGGGGGCCGGCACCCCCGCCGGGCTCTCCTCGCCCTCCCACGCGTCAGTCCAGCCGTCGTCCTGCCAGTCGCCGTCGTCCGTGATGGCAGCCTCCGCCCCGCCGGCCCCCTCGCCCACCGCGGGCGCACCCGCCCCCGCCGCGCAGGCCCCCACACGGACGGTCGACGCCAGGCCGCTTCCAACGCAGATGTCGCGGGCCCGTGCGAGGAGCCTCTGCCGCCGCGAAACCGCGGCGTGGTGGGGGAGGTCGCGGAGCACAGCGGCGAGCGGCCGAGGCACCGAGGCAGCGGTTTCGTCGTCGTCGGCGTCGCCGCCCTCGCCGCCGCGGCCGGGCCCGAGGAGACGGCCGATGACCCACCGCTCAAGGGCCGCCGCCGCCGCGGCCGCGGCGGTGAGCGACGCGGCGTCGGCCACCATGTCGGGGCAGCCATCCACCAGCGCACGCACCAGGGCGAGGCACGCGCCGCAGCCCTCCGCCGCCGCCGCCCCCACGCTCCCGGCGTCAAGGGCGGCCTCCGAGGCCTCCTCCAGCGCCGCGTGCGTCGGGTAGAGCCCCGACCCGCCGCGCGGGGCCACCCCGTCGCCGTCGTCCTCGTCGTCCTCGGCGATGGAGTCTCCCCACCAGAGGCGCGCCAGCAGACGCGACGACGCCGCCGCCCCGTCCTCCGCGTCCTCCGCGTCGTCCTCCGCGCCGCGCACGTTCAGGGCGTCGGACAGGAGGCGGAGGAGGCGGCCGGCGCGGGACACGGCCTCGGCGGCGGCGGCGGGCCCGGCCACGGCGGCCGCCCCCGCCGCCGCCGGACGCTCGACCAGGGCGAGGATCCGCTCCCCTCTCCTCGTCCTGGCGGCGGGGAGGCGCATGGGGACGAGGCCGTGGGTGCCGGAGAGAGCGGGGCCGAGCACGCACGACGCGATGGCATCGGCCGCGCTGACCACCGCGGCGCCCGCATGGGCGGGAGACAGGCGGCGAAGGAGCACCAGGGGCCGGGTGGGGGCCCGGGCGTCGGCCGTGGCGCCGCCGGCCGTCCGGCGAATGTGCAAAACGGTGCAAACACCCGACGACAGCGCGTCAAGCCATGGGGCGTCTCCGTCCGCCGCGGTGCCCGGGCCTTCCGCGCCCACGGCCGCAGCGTCCTCATCGGCGCCGCTGGCGCGCGCGGCGTCCAGGCACGCGCGGGCGGCGTCGCCCTCGGCCACAAACACGGTGTCCGACCACGCCGAGGCCGCCGCGTGCGCCGCGCGGACCTCCCGGGTCTCGACCGCCTCATCAAGCGCCCGCAGCGCGCGAGTGGCGCCGGGAAGCGCGGCCGCCACGCCCTCGGTGGCGGACTCGGACTCGCGGCTAACGGCGGCAGCCAGCGCCGCCGCGGCCTCCCTGGCCTTGCCGAGCGCCGCGATCGCCTTCCCCAGGGTACCACGGCGGAGGGCGGTATCGCAGGCCGTGAGGCTCGTGTGCGCGTCCGAGAGGGAGGCCACCGCGGCGACGGCCGCCGAAGCGGCGCCGGCGCTCGCAGCATCGTGGCTCGCGCTCCCACCGCTCCGCGTCGAGCGCCTGGGGGCGCGTGCCTCGACCTCGTCCGCGGCTGCGATCGCGTCGGCGAGGCGCTCGCGGAGGTGGGCGGCCTCGCGCTCCAGGCGCGAGCTGGGCGCGACGAACGGCTCCCCCGCGTCCGGGGCGTGGCCCACCCCGGTGTCAACGGCCTCGGGCTGCGGTGCAGTGGGTCAGGGGGGGCGGCGTGGCGCGGGATGCGGCCGGCGGGAGCGAGCGGGGGCAGCAACGTTCCTGCGTGCTCACGAGCAGGTCCAGTGCCGACTCGTGGACGTCCTTGAGCGTGGCCGTCGCGCCGGCTTCCATGTCGCAGCAGACCTCGCGGCGGCTGCCGCGCGGTTCCTCGTGTGCCGGGGCGCGCGACGGGCGTGCGCGTGGCAGAGCGCGACGGGCCTGTTTGCGCGGGGCCTGGCCGCCGCCGCGCCGGCTCACCCAAGCGCGCGCGCGACCGCGCGCAATCGCGAGCGCGGCTCGGCCTCACTCGTGGAGCGCGACGACGGAGCGGATGGCGCGTCCCTCGTGCATCTCGGTAAAGGCGTCGTTGATTCCGGCGAGGGGGAAGGAGCCAGTGACGAACTCGTCGACCTTGATGGACCCTGCCAGGTAGCTTTCGACGATGCCGGGGAGCTGGGTGCGGCCCTTGACGCCTCCGAAGGCGGAGCCCTGCCACACGCGGCCGGTCACGAGCTGGAACGGGCGGGTCGAGATCTCCTTGCCGCTGGCGGCCACGCCGATGATGGTGCTCTTCCCCCAGCCCTTGTGGCAGCACTCCAGCGCCTGGCGCATGAGCTCGACGGAGCCGACGCACTCGAACGTGTGGTCCGCGCCCCCGTCCGTGAGCTCGACGATGGCGCTCACCGCCGTCTCCCCCTCGCCCAGGGCCCGGGGGTTCACGAAGTGCGTCGCCCCGAAGGACCGCGCCACGGCCTCCTTGTCGGGGTTGATGTCGACCGCGATGACCTTGCCCGCGCCCACCTCCTTGCATCCCATGATGGCCGCCAGGCCCACGGCGCCGCACCCGAAAACCGCCACGTTGTCGCCCGCCTCGACCTTGGCGGTGTTCTTCACCGCACCGTAGCCCGTGGTGATGCCGCAGCCGAGCAGGCACACCTTGTCCAGGGGCGCCTCCTTGCTCACCTTGGCCACGCTGATCTCCGGCATCACGGCGTAGCCGCAGAACGAAGAAACGCCCATGAAGTGGAAAAGCGGGACGCGCTCGCCGTCGGCCTTGATGGCAGTCAGGCGCGAGGTGCCGTCCGGCATCATGCCGGCGCCCTGCGTCGAGCGGATCTTCGAGCAAAGGTTCGTCTTGCCCGAGCCGCAGAACTTGCAGTCGCGGCACTCCGGGATGTAGAGGGGGATGACGTGGTCGCCGGGCGCCACCGAGGTGACGCCTTCGCCGACGGACTCCACGACGCAGCCGCCTTCGTGCCCGAGCACGCACGGGAAGAGGCCCTCCGGGTCGCTCCCGCCGAGGGTGTACGCGTCCGTGTGGCAGACGCCCGTGTACAGGACCTTGACGCGCACCTCGCCGCTGCGGTGAGGGGGGTGGAGCTGACGGCAAGTTGGGAAGCGTCGGACGTGGTCACGCAACCCGGGGGGCGGCGAGGGAGCGCGGGACTGCTGGGGCCGCGCGCTCCGGTGCTGCGCCGCCCCTGCTGTGGGTGCCGCGGTACCAGGCTCACGCCTTGGGCGGCGCCACCTCGACGTCGAGGATCTGCAGCGGGGCCTTGGCCTCGAACGCGACGGCGCCCTTGGTCACGATGGGCGCGCCGGCGGTGGATGCGGAATCGGCAGCGGCAGCCATGGCGGAAGTCGCGGGTGTGCGGCGGGCGGGGCGGCAGAGTGACCGGCAAATGTGCTTGCGACGTCGCTGTCCGTGGCGCGTCGGCAGCGCCGGCCGGAACGACGCGTCCCGCCGCCAGCGCCGGAGCGCTGGGTCCTCGCAGTAAATGGGACGCAGCTGGTTCCGACCCGGGCATACGCGCCGCAGCGCGGCCCGCGTCGGCGCGGCCGGGCCGTGCGGAACACAGCAGGGCTTTCTCCCGGGCGCGGCCACCGCCGTCACTCGCCGGTTCCGAACCATGGCGGCATCCGAGGGCATCGCGGTGACCAAGGTTTCCGAGGCACGCTGCGCCGGGGGCACCCAGGCCAAGTTCACCCACGCGAGCGCGGCCTGCTCCTGCGAGATGACATTCTCGGTGTTTGTTCCCGAGGGTGCGGCGGCCGCGTCCCCGGCTCCGGTGCTGTACTTCCTGAGCGGCCTCACGTGCACGGATGACAACTTCAGCCAGAAGGCGGGCGCGCAGCGGTACGCGGCGGAGCACAACATCGCCCTCGTGATGCCGGACACCTCCCCGCGAGGCGACGACGTCGCTGACGACGACGCGGGCGCCTACGACTTTGGCAAGGGCGCCGGGTTCTACCTGGACGCCGCCAAGGCCCCGTTCGACAAGCACTACCGCATGGAGTCGTACGTGACGGAGGAGCTGCCCCGCGCCGTCGCCGCCGCCGCCGGCCCCGTCGTCGACACCTCGCGCGCCTCGGTGTTCGGGCACAGCATGGGGGGCCACGGCGCCCTGACCCTCGCCCTGCGGCACCCGGGGGCGTTCCGCTCGTGCAGCGCGTTCGCGCCGATTTGCAACCCGACGCAGTGCCCCTGGGGGCTCAAAGCCTTCGCGGGCTACCTCGGCGACGACGCCAAGGACGGCGGCGTTGCGGACCGCGGGTCCTGGGCCTCGCACGACGCCACGGAGCTCGTCAAGGCGCACACGGGAGCGCCGGTGAGCATTCTCGTGCACCAGGGTCTTGCCGACAACTTCCTGACCGCGGGGCAGCTCCGCCCCGAGGCGCTGGTGGCCGCCGCGGTTGGGAACGACGCCGTGACGGTGGACTACAGGGCTCGCGAGGGGTACGACCACAGCTATTGGTTCATCTCGTCGTTTGTCGGCGAGCACATCGCCTTTCACGCCGAGGCCCTCAAGGCGTGAGACACGCCCCGCGAGGCGGGGACATTCGTGAGTGTGTGATGGTCGCGCGGTGTGTGGCGTGGCAACGATCGGCCAAACGGGCGCGCCGGGCACTTGCTGCTGTGCGGCCGTCGCGCGCCCTGCAGCAGCGACCCTCACCGTATCACTCCGCGCACGCGAGGGCCGCCGCCGCGCCTTTTGGCCTGCCCACAAACGCCAGCGTTTGCATCCTTTCAGCTGTGCGGGCACAGCATCGTCTGGGTGCAGCGGCCGAGGACGGCGGGAGAGCTGAAACCCGAGCGCGACCGATGGCAGCCGTACTGCCAGAGGCCGAGGAGCCCATCGCGCTCGGGCCCGAGGAAGGGTCCGTCCAAGGATCCGACCAGGGCGTCAGTGACGACCCGCAGGAAGAGGAAGAGGAGGAGGAGATGGCGCTGCCTCGCCGGCACGTGCTGCTCGAAAAGCAGACGCGGGGAGGCTGCATGTGCGGCCCCTCCTGGGTCCCACGCTACATCGCCACCCAGAACGGGTACTTTGGGTACTTTCGCACCAGCGATGACACCCAGCAGCCGGTGGCGCTGCACACGCTGCACGACGAACGGGTCGCTGTGAGGATCGTGCCCGGCGGCTGCGCGGGCCGCGAGCACGTCTTTGAGGTGCAAACTGCCGAATCCGGCAGGCTTTACAGCATCGCCGCGCCCGACCAGGAGGAGCGGGACGCCTGGGTGCGCGACCTGGCCTGGACGATTGCGCTCCTCAGGCTCGGCCGCCAGCTTACCCCGGACGAGGTCCGCAAGGTCGCCGTCGATGCCGGTCTCATTGCACCAGACCAGCCGGGGCAGCCTACCGAGGAAGGCAACCCCGAGGGCGAGCCGGAGGGTCTCGATGCGGAACAGCAAGGTGCGGCCGACGATGCGGCGGCCGAGGCGGGCGATCCCGACTCAGCCGCGCACCCCGTCCTTGACCTACCAGTGGATGGTGTGCCAGTGCCAGAAGGGGAGGCGGCGGCTGGGGATATGGCCGATTTCGGCGACGATTCTGACTCCTACACGGACGGGGAGGACGACGAGGCCAGTGACGAGGAGGAGGAGGAGCCGGTGGCGGCGGCCGTCGAAAGGGAGGAGGAAGTGGCGGCGGCGGCTCTGGATGGGGAGGCGGAGGTGGCCGCCCCGGAGGACGCCGGCGCGCGGGAGAGGGCGCCGGCTGACGCAGCTTCGGCCGACGAGGGCGCAGCTGCGCCGGCGTCCAATCGCCGGGATACGGGCGGCACTGCTGGAGGCCTGCCGCCCGTGGGGGGGGAGCGCGGGGATCCCGTCGACGCCCCCCCTGCTGCTGCCGCCGCCGATGCCGCTTCGGCGGCCGCCTCGGAGGAGGCGAGCGACAGCGATGACAGCTACGACGACAGCACCGAGGAGGAGGAGGAGGAGGGGGCAGAGATCGACGCCTCGGCAGACGAGGCTGCCGCGCGGGCAGGGGAGGCAGCCCTTGCCGTCATCACCGGAACCGCCACGCCCGCACCGCCGCCGGCAGAGCCCGCGCCCGCCGCCGCCGCCGGCACCCCCTCCTCCGCGGACCGCCACTCCACCGCCAGCAGCTGCCTCCCCGACCCCGAGCCCGTCCCCCTCCGCGTCCTCAGGCGCGTGCCGCAGCCGCCCGACTCCCTGCCCCCCCTGCTCGACGCCTCCCTGCCCCGGCCGGCGCCCCCCGCCCCCCCCGGCGTCATCCACCGCGACGCCTTCGCCGGCCGCCTCCTCGCCCACCTCTGGGACCGTGTCAGGGCCGCG
>Ga0136560_1000387_pt1 | contig 21927 bp, 7 predicted proteins | sample AntRauMeHopE1497_FD_104925 | JGI IMG/M metagenome (GOLD analysis project Ga0136560, IMG submission 104925) | Saline lake microbial communities from Rauer Islands, Antarctica - Metagenome Hop E1 #497 | ecosystem: Environmental > Aquatic > Non-marine Saline and Alkaline > Saline | place... | reverse complement strand
ATGCTGGGCTGGTGAATGCTGGGATGCGCTTTGCCCTGGACTCGCCAGCTCCTGCGCTGGTTAGGAGCGAGCTGGAGTACCTGGCGTGGAACTACTGTGTTGTGGCCTCCAGGCTTCACCCCCGTCTCGCATCGGTCTATGTCCCCGCTGATTTCGACGAGGAGACCGTTGGCTTTGTGCAAGCGCAGACACAGGCTTGGTGGTTGGACCGCCGCGCCCGGGCGATGGCGGCCGACGTTTTGCTCCCCTTCATGTCCTTGACTGATGTGAACGGGATTCTGGGCCGTGGCCACATGCTCGTGCTAACAAGCGATCTGACCCGTAGGTTGGTGCGGGCCGCGAGCCTCGCCGCAGGCTCACAAGGTTCTGCTGGCGTGCCGGAGCCCCTGGAGGCAGGGGCAGCAGCAGCGAGAACCTTGGCAAGGGCAGAGGAGCCCGCTGCAACGGCTGCTGGTCCACCTGCCACCCGGCCGCACTCAAGGGGGTGGTCTCGCTCGCGCCGGGACAGCGGGCGGCGCCTCCTGGACATCGGGGCCGGCGACGGCGCCGCCACCAGCCGCGTCCTGGCGGCCCTCGACGTCCGCCCCGACGACGTCGTGGCCACGGAGGCGTCGGCCCCGATGGTGCGGGCCCTCGCGGCTCGCGGCTTCGAGGCGATCGAGACCACGCGGCTGGACGAGGGGCCGCTGGCAGAGCCCGGGCAGTTTGACGTCGTGCTGGCTCTCAACGTGCTGGACCGGACGGACGACCCTGCCGCGCTGCTCGGGGACGTGCGCAGGCACCTGGCGCCGGGCGGCGTCGCCGTCGTCGCCGTGGTGCTGCCGTTCCGGCCCATGGTCGAGGACGGGGCGACCAAGCGGGACCCCGCCGTGCCGCTCAGGCTGCCCCGTGCGGCCGCGACGCCGGGGGTGGCGTTCGAGGACTCGGCGACGATGCTCCTCGCCCACGCGATTCACCCCGCGGTGAGTGCCCGGGGGGGGGTTACCGACGGCTGGCCGCGCGCGCACCCGCTCTGCCTGCTCACACTGCGCCCCGCACACCCCGCCCTGCTTCCCTCGCAGGGGCTGGAGCCCGTGGCGTTCACCTCCGTCCCCTACCTGTGCGAGGGCGACGGTAGGGCCACCCTCTTCGCGCTGCGTGACGCCGTCTTCGTGCTCCGCGCGTGCGAGCCGGTGGCTCCGCCGGGAGTGGGCGTGCCGGCAGTCCCGGAGTGAGCAAGGCAGCGCGTGCGGGCACCGTCGCGCGGCGCGGCCCTCGGGTGCTTGCCAATGGCTATCAGACGCCGCGCCCTTCGCACACGAGCGCTCGAAACGGCTGGGGGCAGCATCGTCGCGACGAGGGGTGTAGCACCACCTTCACGCGGCCGGGGGCAGCATCGTCGCGACGAGGGCGGTCCATCCGGTGAAGGGGTGCGTCCCCGTGCCGCGCCCCGCCTCGTCGTAGTTCTCCCACAGAGTCCCCGTCGCGGCCCACTCGGCGTGCACGGCGCCAAACACGGCCCGGCGGATCGCGGCCGCGGCCCTGCCGCACTCCTCGGCCAGGGGCCCCGGCCGCGCGGCGAGCTGCTCCAGGGAGCGCACCGCGAGGAAGTTGATGTTGATCCACACCTTGCCTCGCCAGTAGTTGTCGCCGGTGCCGTACAGCGGGTCTGCCTTGGACAGCGAGCGGAGGCCGGCGCGGCCGAGGACGGAGCTCCGGTTCTGCAGCCTGGCGAGGAGCGGGCCGAGCCTTGGGGAGTCGGGCTCCAAGAGGCCGAGGAAGAGGGGGAAGAAGGACACGTAGCCCTCGTGGCACACGTGCTCCACGGGGGCGGCGTCTGGCGGCAGCTCGTTCCCGACCAGGGCGGGGCGGAGGGCCTCGGGCACGCCCACGTCGCAGAAGAGGCCGCGGGCGTCAGACCAGTGCCCGTCGATGACGGCGCGGGCGGCGTCCATGTCGGCGCCGAACTCCTCGGCGTCCTCCAGCGCCGCGGCCGCGACCGACGCCGGGACGCCGTCGAGCGTCGCCGTCGTCTCGGCGAGCTCCCTCATCAGCCGCGCCGCCCACGCCATCCACGAGGCCAGGTCCACGTGCCGGTCCCGCCCCGTGTGCCAGGCGCCGCGCGGGAAGTCGTCCAGCCCCGACGCGTACGTGTGCCGGTAGTCGTCGGGCCGGTCGCCCTTCCACTGGAAGCCGTCCCCGGCCTCGTCCCGCTGCGACGCCCGCATCCAGCGGTAGAAGCGGGCGATGAGGCCGTACTGCGCCACGAGCCAGCGCTGGGCGTCCTTGGAGAGGGCGCCGCGGAGCGATGGGCTGCCCCCCGCGGCCGCGGCGCTGCCGTCCGACGAGACGGTCGCGGACGACGGCGCGGCCGCCGCCTTCGCCACCTCTGCCGTCGCCACGTCCTCTGCCACGGCCGCCTCGAGGTCGCGCTCGAGACCGGGGACAACCTCCGACGCGAAGTCCGCGCCGCCCGCTGCGGCGGCCACGGCCCGCCACTCCGCCTCCCACCGGCCCTTCTCGCTGTCCCGGAAGGACCGCCACGCGGCGCCCTGCGCGTCGTCGCTCATGCGCTCCAGCAGGGCCCTGACCGCGAGCAGCAGCGTCGGCGGGTTCGCCACGGCCGGGTTCTGGACTCGGAACTCCTCGGGCACCCTGGACTCAGACTCGGGGCCGAGGATCTGCTCCCGGGCGATCCAGCCGTCCTTGTTGGCGGTGCGGAGCCACGAGGCGATGACGGTGGCCGACAGCTCGGCGTCGTACCGGGAGAGAAGGAGCTGGTGGAACCCCTCGTCCCACAGGAAGCCGCGCGGGAAGAAGGCGCGGGAGGGGCAGCCGGTGACCAGCTGGTAGGGCCTGGACTGGAGGACGTCGCCGCGGCTCCCGCGCACCAGCTGCCGGCCCTTGTGCACGCTGACGCTCCCCGCGAGGTTGCTGACCGCGTAGCGGACCATGGCCGCAGGGCTGCGGTCCACGATGGCACGGGCGCGGCGGGCCTTGCCCCTGCGACCGGACGGGCGGGCGTCGGGCTCCTCGGCGGAGGCCCTCCCGAAGGCGAGGGTGACGCGCTCGTCGACAGCACGGGCGCGGGCGGCCACCCGCTTCCAGAAGGGTGCGCCTGACAGGACGCGGAGGGTGGCGTCGAGGGCCGCGCTGGCGCCGACGGAGTCGTCAGCCGCGGCCGCAAGCTTGCGACCGACGACGGCGTGCGGTGCCGCGTCCTCCCCGGCCGCGTCGTCGCCCAGCGGCAGGTAGTGTGCGAAGAGCCGGGCGTGGCAGACGGGGACCACAGCCTGGACCAGGACGACGTTGGAGCCCGCCACCACCTCGTCCGACAGCACGGGCACGTGCCTCGGGCTCCCCCTCCGCCTGCCGCCGAGGCTGAGGGGGAGGGAGCCCCGGTCCGCGTGTGTGGCGTTGCGGCGCGCCGACTCGAACCCGGCATGGGCGGCTCTCAGCGAGTCCACGAGCGCGCCCTTGAGGGTCTCCTGCACGTTCCAGCGGCCAGCCTGCGGAACGTTGAGCCCCTGCGCGTGGAGCCGGTGCGTCCAGCGCTCGACCTTGCGCTGGGTTCGCGCCGCAAGCAGGTACGACCCCGCCTCCGACCGGCGGGACCAGACCGGGGCGAACCGCGCGAGGCCCATGGAGGGGGGCACGGGAGCGGCCTTGGTGGCGCCGATGCGCTCCGCAAAGGCGGCGGCGTCGGCGATGGGACGATTCAGCCGCTCCTCCTCGCTCGCGTTGGTGCGCCACACGCGCTTCACGTGGCTCCACAGCAGCTTGGGGCTGCTGCTCACGACGATGAGGCCCGTGGTCGGGCCGGCGCCGCCCTCGGGGAGGACCCTGAGGACGAGCCGCCCCTCCGCGCCCACGCCGGCCTCCCAGCCCGTCGACAGGTGCTCGTCCACCGCCAGCGTCGCGCCCTTGTCGGCCTTGACGGCCAGGAACATGCTCAGCGGCGACGCCACGTCCCCTCTGCCGCGAGGCGGCGCCGTGTGCTTCTCCCTCCGCACGTACGCAGCCGCAGGCAAGCACGACCCCTGCAGCCCCATGCTCCACGCGCCCGAGCCCCCGGACGCGGCGCCTCCGTTATCAGCCAGGTATGCCATGGTCCCCTCCTGCGAGCAGGGGCGGCAATCTTCATGCGGAGGTCAGCGCAACCGAGGCCCCTGCCGGGTGAACCTGGCTCAGCCAGCGCTGGCCCAGGGCCGGCCTCACGAAGTTGTTGGGCTCGTCGGTGATCCTTGACATGCCAAAGCTGCGACCGTCGTGGTGGCTCCATCCCCAGCTCGTCGTGCGGTCCTCGTTCCGCGCTTGGTGCCGCAAAGAGTTCACGTTGTCGCCCTGAACCCACGCAACGCTGGCCTGCGGACCGTAATGCATCACGTCCACGGGAGTCACGGGGCCTGGCGGATGCACGCCGCTCGTGGTCCGATGCGGGCGCGTGGCACGTGGCAGCAGGCTGCCAGGCACGCACCTCAATGCCAGGCTCGCGCATCGAACTGAGCCCCATGTAAAGATTTGCCTTGGGCATCCAAGTTTGACGGCTTGCACTCGCCAAGGCCGCGGCGAGAGCCCCAGCAACGACTGCATCGCATGTCCGCATCTCGGTGCCTTCGTGAGGCTCCTGACCCCACGCGGCGCAGCGGACGACGAGCGTACCCGGCAAGCTCTGGCCCGCGTGTGGCTGCGAGGTGGGGTGCCCCTTCAGTGCTCGGTGGCAATGCTCTGTGGCAGCGCTCGCACACAGACCTAGTCGCGGGCCGCCGGCCCAGACGGCCGACGGTTCGGAGTCACTATGGATGGAAGGATGATCTTTGCCAGCCCAGGACGCGGGATCTCCACGGTTTTGCGAGACCTCGCTGCAGGGGAGCGTGCGCGGCCGTGCTCGGAAGCTGTAGCGGCAGCATCATCTGGCGCCGCCGTGACGCGCTGAGAGGCCGCCAGAAGGGATGCAGCCAGCCGTGCGGTACTCTCGCTCTGTCCTCCTCCAGGGCCGCTCATGCTTCGTGCAGCTGGGGCCTGCGCAGCCTCGGCTCTCCGCCGCTCGCGCTTCGCCTCCCGCGCGGCGCGCCGGGTGGAGCGACAGAGGGTCCGTTTGGCAGCCCTTACTCCGAGCCGGTAGCGACGCATCTCGCTGCGCTTGAGCCCTGCGCCCGTGGAGCTCGCGGCTTTGGCCCGGGCGTTGCGGGCCATGACTTCGGCTGGCTCTCTCCGCCCCGTAGTGCCCATCAGCGCAGATGGCTTTCCGCCATCGCGGGGGAGCAGAACAGGAACATCAGGCGTACGGAATGACCGCAGGAAGAGCTCCATGGATGCTGCAGAATGCTCCAGCCGCTGGGCCTCGACATCCGACGCTCCTCCCTCGCAAGCTGCTGCAGCCCGCCTGGCCGCTTCGACCACCTGAATGTCCTCCGCGCTCGGGTCTGGCCCAAGCAGCAGCTCAACCCCAGTGTCCAGTCCCAGGCTCAGTGCAAACTGTGGCTCGTAGAGGGAGTCCGCAGGGTCCGGCTCGGGGGTGAACTCCGGCTCGGACAACAGGTCCATAACATGAGCCGAGGCGCCCCGCAGCGTAAAGTCGCGGCTTTCGGCAGCTGCCGCCTCTGCCACGATCATGGAGTCTGCATCCTCCACGGGAGAGCTCTCGAGGCGTGGGCCGGGGCCCTCTCTCAGCCCAACGCTGCGCTGCTCGGCGGTGGCTCTCGCCACGGCTGCCGCGGCTTGCTCTCGGGCCTGCGCAACGGCAGCAGCGGCCCTGCCCTTGTCAAACGGGCCCTCCGAGCCTCGGGCCCCGGCCATGGCTAGCCGGTACGCATTCGCTGCCGCGCTGGCGATGGCCGCGTTGGCCTTGGCTGCATGGCGCCGGTCTAAACGACGCTGCCTGCGGCGCTGCCGCCTCTGCTCGTACGCTCCAAGGTCCTCATCAACAACACTGCCAAGCCCCGGGTTCAAGACGCTGACTCCAGAGCTATCGGTGTCGGTCCCGGAGTCGACCGAAAGCTGGTCGTCAAGCCCGTGCAGGCTTGCTGCCGGACGCACAGCGGTGGCATCCAGGATCTGAATCACCTGCATCAGCCTGGACCAGTCATGACCCTCATCCTCGTCCGGCTGGGCTGTGCCCTCAGCATCCAGGTGCGACAACGCGGCCCGTGAGTCAGCGATTGTCACTCTCCGCTCGGTTTCAGCGGCCTTATCCAGCGCCTTCCCAAAATCTCCTCGAAGGGGGGTTGGCATGGTCCATGTTCTCGTCTCCACGGTGATGCCGACCTTTGACCCCGGGGACACCCACACGGCAACCAGGTACCTGTCCATTCCAGCAGAGTCATCGCGAACCCGGACGTAGAACGGATCCGTGTACGAGATCAGCAAGCGGCTCGCTCCCCTTCCAATGATTGCCGACCTAGCGTCGTGGTCCCACGGCGTCGGAAGCACGGTCGAGGATGCGAACAGCACGCAGCTGGCATCGTCACCAGCAGCTGTGGGCGCCATGGCTCGGTCGGGCGTTGCCCTGGCGACGATCTCTAGGGTGGGCTCGTTGGCCAGCGCCGGCACGACCACCGAAAAGTAGCGCCAGCCATCGTCCCACGTGTGCCCGGTCCACTTGTCGTTCAGCGCCAGCTCTGGTAGCAATCCAGGAGGGGACCGGGCAAATACTTGGCGAAGCAGCAGGCGATTGGTGCGGATGCGGCTCATTGCGCTGGCGAGGCGCTCGGCGCTGATACCTGACGATGGCTCTGCCTCCGACATGGCACCGGCCACAGAGTTCGCTACCATCGATGGCATGAGCACCCCGCGGTGTGTCATGAGCGCCCTGCGGGAGTACTCCATCTGCTCGGTCAATGGAACAGTCCCCGCCACCCGAGGCCTCGACATGCGAAGCAGCTGCTCCTCGCTGACTTCGAAGAGAGACTGCCAACCGAAGTCGGCCTCGAAGCGGATCTGCACCTTGGGCGGTCGGTTGGGCAGCGGGGCAAGCGGCCGGGAAGTCGACACTGACCACCTCCACCCGTGTGGCAGATTGGGAAGCGCTAGCGTGCTCCGAGCCTGGGTGAGGCGGACCGCAGGTCGGTCTTCTGGTACGGAGGAAAGTGACTCGACCTCTGAGTCGCTCGGGCTGCGAGCAGGAGACGAACGCTCCCAGTCGAGCGCTGCTGGCTCCCAGGCGGTCGCCGAGGCGCCGGGCGTGACGCCAGGCAGCTCGGCATCCGCTGCAGCCTTCACTTTGCCTGCGGGCCCTGAGTCGATGACCCTGACTCGCCGCGCAGGCTTCTTAGCCACCATGGCCACGCTTGACCCGAGCACCTTTGAAGCGGAAGCACCGCCGAGCTCGTCAGTCGGAGGCCCTGGTGCATCGCCCTGTGCCTCTCTGCCAGAGCGGCCTGCGCTTGTCGGGGCCTGCATCTCGGATCGCGAGGGGCGCGGGACGCCGTGCCGTCCGCGACCGGCTGGTGCCGGCGAAGGCCCCCTGTCGTCGAGCGCCGGTCGTGGAGGGACAGATGCGGCCACTGGCAACTCGGTGCTGCGCTGCGACGACCGTAGAGCCGGACCACCGACCCCTGGCGCCGTTGCAGGAATCGCTTTACTGTGCCCAAGAGAGGTGGCAGGCGCTGGACTCTCGCCTGCGTCGGACGGATCGGCCGCTGCGCTCGAGGCCGCACCAGCCACTTGCTGCGGCAGCAAGCTCCCGCCAGCCTCTTGCCCTGAAGAGACGCTGCGTGGCCTCGCTTCGCTAGGTTTGCCCGGCATGAATGCAGTGTGGGTCTCATCCCCAGCTGCCGTCGGCCTCAGTGCAGGCGCGGCACCGGGCTGTGAGCCAAACTGCACCTGCTTGGGAGAAGTTAGCGGACCCGCTTCGGGTGCTTGCCCATGGCTGGCGCCAGCATCTCCGACTGCGTCGTGAGACTGCAGAAGCGGCTCTGCTTCAGCTCGAGAGGGCAAGGCCTCGGGAGCCTTGGCATCCGCAGTTCGAGATGGGCGAGAAACAGTAGTCTCAGCAGCAGTGGATGCGGGCTGCTGGCGATCCTCCGGCGCTGGAAGGCCGCCCTCTGCCTGGATTGTCGCTGCCCCCGGAGCCTGCTCGGTCGCTGTTGGGCGTCGCTCCTCTTGCCGTTCGTGCGTTGCCGGCCGCCTCGCCGGGGCAGCTTGCGGTTCGGGCTTCGCCTTGAGCCGCTCTACGGGCTGCCGGGCAGCAGTTGCCAGCTCGCTCGATGTTTCTCGACCATCCTTCGTCTCCTGGCCGCTGACTGCCGGTGGTGTCTCTGGCACAAGCTTGGCCTCAGCCTTCCGTTTGGCTGCCGCAGCCTTGGCTCTGCTGGCCTCTGCCTTTCGTTGCCGGGCCAAGACTTCGCTGGCCTTTCGCTGCGTTTCGGCCTCTGCTTTTGCCGCGGCTCTGTCCCTGGCCGCCTGAATCCGCGCACGGGCGCGCGGGAGAAAGCTCCGCTTCAGGATCCGCTCCGCCCGCTTCACAGCAACCACACGCCACAGGAACCGGTCAGGCAGCTCCTTGTGCATCTTTCGAAAGTCTTGCAGCGCTGCTAAGGCAGCCATTCGAGCTGCCCGCAATCCCTGAGCCATGCCTGACCTGCCTGACGGAGCGTCATTGATGGAGCCAGCGGACACTTCGACGCTGACCGCCCTCAGGAGCAGCACCCCAAGGCGACGCCGGAGCGGGGTCTCAGCGAGCAGGCGATGCTCCGCGTCGCTGGCGAGCGCAGGGTCCGTCTGCACTGCGGCGGCAGCGCGACGAAGCACCGGGTCAACCAAGCGGGCCTCCACAACACGGACCCCTGGCGTCATCCGGATGCCGCTCCGGTTCCGGTATGCCAGCCGGCGGGAAAGCCCGGCCAGTGCTGAAACCAGAACGTCGGTCGAAGCCGGAGCAATCGTCAGAATTGAGGTGGACGAGTCCCAAGACACGCTGAATCCAGGCGCGCTGTTTTCAGCGGTGTCCCCCTCTGCTTGCAGGAGCAGAGCATCCTCTGAGGGCTCCTTTCCGTCAGAGAGGACAACTTCGAGGAGGAGCATGTCGCAAAGACGGCGCCCATGCACGTCAAGCGATCCGTCGAGGCTGTCATCGTGAAGCATAGCCGCCACCGCGTCAGTATCTGGCTGCATGAACTCAAGCCCGAGCAGTGTGTCGCTCTTGGCATCTGCCATCAAGCTGGCCGCCGGCGGCGCAACCCTGATGAGGCTTCGGGACTCCACACTGCAGCCTGCAACTGTCGCTGTCAGCGTGACACGTATGGACCTGGTTCGGCCTTTGTCGCCAGCTTGGCCTGCAGAGATGCAGAACATGCTCGAGGCAACGTGCCGCGCTCCTGGCAGCGAAGCAGGCCCATCCCATGCCGCCGAGAGGCTCGGGCCTGGGCCGCGAACGGGCTCGCCTGCCCCCGCCAAGAACTTCATTGCTGCCGCAGCCGTCCCCCTCCGCGCAGCAGCATGCCCGCGGGCCGGCTCAGGCAACAAAAGAGCGTCCAGCTCGGTTTCAAATCCGGACTCGACGCTGGCTGACACGCTCGCAGCGTCGGAGGTGGCACCCTCGAGGCTGGATCCTTGAGTTAAGCCCAGAATGCACCGAATCGGCACGACGCTGTCGATGCCCGGCCTGATCCATGTCAGGCTTAGGATGGGATGGGAGAGAGGCACCGAAACCGGCGAGCGTGCACTGGCCGTTGTGCCCCTCAAGTGTCGTGAAGCTCTCGACCTGCCAGCAAGCATCCGCCACAGGTTGTCCCCAGACGACAGCAGCACCTGCTCCGCTGCCTCTGCTTCCTGCCTCACCTGCTCTGCCACCTTGGCGGCAAGCCGTGCCGCTTCGCGCTTCGCATCTTCAGCCTCTGCCTCAGCCGCTCGACGCGCAGCAATGGTCGCCCGCGCTCGATCCAGCCGCTTTGCGTCATCATCACCGTCACTTGCGGCATCAGCGCGCCGGTGCTCTCCCGTGTTGAGTGGAGCCGCATCGCCCCAGCCCTGCGCCCCCGAATCGCTCGGGCCGGGTGAGCTCGCGGAAGTAAGGTGGTGGTGACTCGGCTTTTCACTCGTAGCAGAGAGCGCGCGCCTCGATGCGCTGTGCTGCGGCCTAATGGGGCCGATCGCGTCCTCGCTACTGCCAGCGGTGCCTGGTGCTGCCAAGGCTGCGTCCCATCCTAGGAGGCCCGATGTCGAGGGCACCAATGCCCCTGACATGGCGTCAGCTGCTCTTCGGACATTTGCCAATGTCTTCCAGCGAATCCAAGGGTTGGATGCTAGGCGGGGCACACCTGGCTTGCCCAGCGCGGCGGCTGCCGCTGCGGCGCGCCGCGAAGCTCGCGCAGCCTTTTCCGCTTCGAACGGATCAGGGATGTACTCGAGCAGCGACTTAAGCTCGGGGGTGGACAGCTTTGAGGTGTCCATGACGTCGAAGCCATCCACAACGGCTGCCGGCCGGGAGCCAAGCCTGCTCTTGGGCTGCCCCCCGGAGGTGCCGCGACTGATGGATGCCGAACCACCGAAAGGCCACGCGCTAGAGACGGGCTTAGAGCTCCCGTGTCTTGCATCATGCTGCAAGGAGCTTGGCGCCGTCCCGGCAAAACGAAGGCGATCGCCAAGCAGCGGCCCATTTGCTCGCCGCTGGCTGCTTCCAAGACGGTCAAAGAGCGGCGTGTCTTGCCTCCCGCTGCCTGGCTGTGTCGAGGTTGGCCGTCGTGCGTGCACCAGTGGTTCACCAGCGGGCGCTTCCGCACGTCCTGTGCCTGGAAGCATCATGGACACGCGCCGCTCAGCCACGGCCGTCGCATGCTGTGGCCTTCGCTCCATGCCGCGATAGCGGCTATGAGTACGGCCAGGCGGCCCGGTGAGGGCCCGTGGAACCGCGGTCCGGCTGCTCTGTCAGCATCGACCACCAGCACCGCCCAACGACCCAGCCTGCTTATAGTTCATGGCTGCGGCTGTCTTAAACCACGCTCACGGTGGTGCCCATCGACGTGTGCTCAGTTCAGGGCCACGGCAGCTTTGGCTGAGCCCACGAACGCGGAACGCGAACATCGCGCTGTTCGTGCAGTCCCTGCGAGTGGACCGTCGGCAATGCTACGAAAGGAGCGCCGAAGCTTCATGGTTTCACGGCCTCAGAATGCTCCGGTCGGCAGCGGAAGCGCGTGGATGGGCTGCAGTGATGGTGCCTCAAAATCCGCTCCTGGCGGCACGCGAGCGGCAACCGTTGCATGGTATGGCGTGAGAGGAAGCACTGCCGTGGGGGGTTCACGTGCGCGCCGGCTGTGAGCTCTTGTGGCGACGGCGCGCATCCAAGCCACCGCCTCAGGGTGGCATGGGACACTTCGCTGCATTCACACCCGGCTTATGGCGAGCGAGCGATTGACGCGGCGTCGACCTTACTTGAAGCGGCAAACCATTGGGTCCCAGTTACTGACGGAATCCCTCCCGTGTGCGGCATTGGCATCGCTCGACCGGTGCCGCCCGACTGGGCAATCTCCCCCAGCCTGGTACAGGAACTGGTGACCCGCCTTTGCTGCCGGAACTGCCGTCATTCGGTGACGAGGTGCAAGAGGCTGTGAGCCTTTGACGCCTCAGGCGTCTAGGTGCCGCGCACGGCTCGTGAGCCTCTGCCAAAGCGCCCCCGCTGCGCCCGCACCCTGCCATGGTGAGCTGATGAGTGTCGCCGCCAAGCCCCGCTCGCCCTTTCGACGGCTGCCCAACGAAACTCGTGCGTGCCGGTGCTTTTGGTGCTTGCCGCAGAGGTTCAAGTTCTGCGGTGACCGTGATGTACCGGATTGGGTCGTTGCCGAGGTGTCTGTCCTGTCAAAGATTGTGAGACTGCATCGCATGATCGGGGCACCCGGCGTCAGAGTCGTGGGCGGATCGCGTTGGGGGCGAGGGCTCCCAAACTATCTGGCGCCCAGCCCTGAGCCCCGGCAGCCGATCGCATGTCAAGGCTGTTTGCCGGGCCCCCTTTCCGCAACCATGGCGCAGTCATGTGTGCGGATGAAGCTCATCTGCAAGCAGGTCATCAACGAGCTTCTGGGTGGCGAGGTGGACTTTGCCAAGGTCCAGCGGCTCATCCCGCGAGACAAGGGGTTCGCACCCGCCGATACCAGGGCGGCGCTGGCGGCAATGAACTTTGTGCTCCGCAACGCGTCCGTGTATAGCGTGTCGGACGAGGTCCTGAACAGAGAGCTGCAGCAGCTCGGCCTCCCCAAGGAAAACAGCGACGGGATCTCGCGGCCGTTCAGGAACAACAGGGACCTGCTTGTGGAGTTCCACTCCAAGCTCTCTCTTTCGGTGAGCGCGCCTTGCCCAGCCTCCCTGGGCTGTCCATTGAGGCCCGGCGGTGCTGCCCGCAAGCGAGCCACCACCTGTCGGAGCTTCTGTGCGCCGCTCATCCTCGCAGCTTCCCCGCCCAAGGACCGTGGAGTGGCGGGCAGACGCAGTGCTTGCTTCGTCAGAGGTTCCGGGCTCGGTGGCCTCCGTGTCGCCGTCCGTGTCTCTGCGGTTCTCGCTCACTCACCGCCCGTCGGAGGCACAGCCCCTCCCAGTTGCAAAGGCAGCCGTGTTATCCAATCCGTCGAGGTACGCTGCTGAACGGGCGGCGGAGAAGGCACTTGGCGACGCGCTGGCCGCCCACCCAGCCCTCGCGGCCTCGGCTGCAGCCGTGGCCGTGCCGGACGTGCACCACGGGGCCGAATCGGTGCTTCTGGCGCCGCAGCTCTCGGTGGCCATGACTTCAGACACGTATTACGCTCTCTCTTCTGAGCTGCGCTCGGCCCTTGCCACCTTGGACGCAGCACTGCCTCGTGAAGCCGCTGTTGCGCCGTGACAGCCATTGGTGGGTGGTGCTTAACATCCGCGTGTGGGCGAGCGCAAAGCCTCTGGCATGTGCAGCGTCGCACGTCTTGCGGCGCAGCGGGCTGTGGCGGCTTGCACGCTCTTCGCTCAAGCGTTGGGGCGTTTCGGTTCCCTATGCCGGCGCTCACGCGGCAAGTAGCTCGTCAACCATGGCATCCACGGCATCGCCCCCCTCCTGTGCGCGGGTGTCAGCGACCTGCTTGGCCTCAAGGAGAAGCCGAAGCGTGCTTGCCCACTGCAGCTTCGTGCGGTCATTGAGGCGTGCGTCCTCCTCAGAAATGACCGCGGGCATGCTGGCGAGAGCCTCCGCCGTAGCAGCAAAGTCCGCAGCAAGGGCAGCGGGGTCCAGGCCAGTACCCAGCTGTGAGAGCAGCGTCACCGCCATATCCAGCCTCTCGGCCCGCAAACGTAGCTGCGCAGCAATGTGCCTGGCGCTGTCGGCGACGGCATCAGCAAGCCCCGCCACCGCCTCCTGGGCCGACGTTACGTTGGAGGCACTGCTTTCATTGGCTCGCACATCTGCCAGACGAGCGGCCTGGCGGATGATGGCGCCAGCGGGGCCCGCGACCCCGTCCATGTCGTTGTGCACGTCCGCGCCAGCAGCGTGGAGGGCCTCGATCTGCCGGACATATGCGTCAAGCCGGGCGCTCCCGGTGAATGCCACGTCCCTGGCAATGGCTCCCCGCAGCCCTGCGGGATACACTCGGATGGCGGGCAGCGACACCAGTCCGTGCGCCGTCAGGTACCCGGGGGTCGTCAGGCAGTCGCCAGCGACCACCCGGACGAAGGGTGATGCGGATTCCAGCACTTGCACCCTCCCGGTTGGCAGGGTCTGTGCACTGGAGAGGCGGGGGCTCGACTGACGAAACCAGGCGTTCAGCGCCCGCACCAGCGAGACGGAGTGCGGGCCGAGCGGCCGGCTGGGGTCCAGGAACACGACAACTGTAGTCGAGCTGGGGTCTGACAGCATCTTGGGCGCGGTGTCAGGCTGTAAAAGCAGGGGATCGTCGGCCAGAGACCCAAGGGGCGGCGGGCCTGCGGCTGGAGGGGACGAAGCCCCAACCCATGCCAGTGCAGCCGCAATGCAAGCCAGCCGAAACACCATCATCGGCACCGTACGCCTACGACAGTGGCGGCTGAGCGCCTCGTGGCTGTGCGATGTGCTCTGCGCGAGCGCGGGCCATCAGAGCCACCTCGCGCACAGCTTGGGTCGTGCTCAAGGCTGTGAACGTTGAATCGGCACACCAGCGCCGAGTTGGAGCCGGCAGCGCGCCCATCTCGAAGATGACCTCGAAAGCACAGACTCTGGCCAAAATGCGGCGCGGGATGATCATGGCAGGCGGGGGAATCGGGCTGGTTGTTGCTAGCCCCGTTTTCTATGTCGTAGCAAGCTTCGTCACGGCCTCGCGGCCGGCGGAAGCTGACGCAGCCCTTGGGAGGTGGGTGACAGAGGACGGCGAGTCCTCGCTGGCGCTCTCGCCGCGGAACGTCGCAAAGTTTTCGAACTTCCCCGGGCTCGGCACTGGTAAGGGCATGGTGCGATGGAGCGAAAGCGGTCTGGAGGTGGGGTGGCCCATCAAGGGCTACGTGCCGCTTGTTGTGGAGCGGTGGCCCGAGGCCCAGCCCGCGGGCGCCGACCCTGCCCAGACACAGCAGTCCATGGTCGTGAACGATGTGCACCTGGTGCGTGACCCCGAAGAGCGCGTCTGAACCGTGAATTCATGAGCTGCCCGGACCACCGTGCCCGACCAGGAGTAAATGCACGGAACGAGCCCACCACACGTGTCCCTTAGTACGGTTACCTTGCACCTGCTAGGTTTTGCAGCCGACGGCATGCCGTGCTCCGCAGCATTCGCCACAAAAGGTGCAAGCAGAGCACGCCGCGCCTCCTCTAGGCGCCGTCTCGACACTGCCGCACTGAAACACAACCCCAACGGACGGAGCATGGCCAGAGCAAGCTCACAGGCCGACCCGCTGGCGCTGCTTCCGTCCACAGACGATGCTTTCAGGCAGAGGCGCTACTGGGATGACTTCTTTGCCAAGCGCGGGAGCCGCGCCTTTGAGTGGTACGGCGGCTGGGCGGACATCAAGGCGCCGCTTCTGGCCATCGGCGCAGGCACCGGGCGGATCCTGGTCGTGGGGTGCGGAAACTCGAGCCTCAGTGCCGAGATGTATGACGCCGGCATGAAGGATATCGTTAACGTCGACTACTCCGAGGGTGTGATTGAGGAAATGCGGTCCAAGAACGCCGCGCGCGAGGGAATGACGTGGGTGGCCGGTGACGCGCGGGCCACCGGGCTGGACGGCGGCGCAATGTCGCTTGTGGTTGACAAGGGCACGCTGGACGCCATGCTGCCCGAGGCCACGGCGGAGGCCGCGGAGGGCGCGGCCTCGATGCTCGCCGAGTCAGTGCGGGTCCTCGGCGCGGGCGGCCGCTACGCTTGCGTGTCGCTCCTGCAGAGGCAGGTGCTCCTCTGCCTGGCGGCTGCCTTTGGCGGCGGAGGGTTCCGCGTGGACCTGGCCCCGTTCGAGCCGCTGGAGCGGTCCCCGCTCTGCCCGTTTCTCCTGGTCATCACCAAGCTCGAGCCGGCCGCGGCGGCCAGCGCGCCGGGCGTCGTCGCCCCTGTGGTGACGGAGGAGGCTGCCGCCGCCATCCCGGCCGGCACATGGCGCTTCTTCGACGACGTCGCCCACCTGGGGGCGGGGGAGGGCGCCCCCGCCCCGGAGGCCGTGGCTGACATGCCGCACCTCGAGCGGCTCGTCAGCGCCGCGGCGTTCCGCCACCGCTCCCGGGAGGGCCTTCGGCGCACCGTCCCGGGGCAGGCCACGTCGATGGACCTGTTCGACGCGAGGGAGGGGGCGGCGTCCTGCCCGGGCGCCCCCACAGCGCGCTTCACTCTCTTCGTCGTCGACGCCTCGTCGAAGCGCACGTGCAGCGCCCTTGTCGTGCCGAGGGGCCGGGAGGCGGAGTGGGTTTTCGGCACGGACGAGGGGAGGGCGTCGCTGGCCGGGCAGGCGGGGGCCGGCCGCCTCGTCCTGGTCCGGTGCAACCGGGGCCACGCGTTCCCCGACGCGGAGGAGGCGGTCAGGGAGGAGGTGGCCGCGGCCGTGGCGGCGGCGGCGCCCGAGGGCCTCGAGGGCCCCATCCCGTGGCTCGGGGTCGCGAGCGAGCACGACGTGGTGGTGACGGTCGCAGAGGTGACGTCGGCGCTCAGCGGGGGCATGACGGTGGAGGACGTGCCGGATGAGGAGGCCGAGGACGGGGCCGCGGCCGCGGGCTCGCTGGGGTACCCGCGCCTTCGCCGGCTCGTCTTCTTCTCCAACCAGGCGGCCGTGCAGAGCGAGGCGCGGCTCACGGCGGCGTCGAAGCCGCGCCGCAGGCGGGCGGGGGCCGCAAAGGCCTCCGCTGGCGACGCGGCAGCTCCAGCCGGCGAGGCGGGGGCCGGTGGCGCGTCGCGCTGGGAGGGGCTCCCCGCGTCCCTCCGACCGACGGCCGACCTCCCCGCCCCATCTTCGGGAGTGGTGGTCCCCGCGGTAGACTTCTCGCACCTTGCCTTCGAGTACCACCAGGCCGTGGTGGCATGCCTGGCCGTCCCGGCCGCCCAGGCTGGGGCCCGGGCGCTCGCGGGGCCTTCAGACGGCATGATGCGGGTGTGCGTCCTCGGCCTCGGCGGCGGGGGCCTTCCCATGTTCCTGGCGCGGGGCCTCGGCGGCGGCAGCGTGCCGGCGGCCCCTTCGGCCGCCAAGGCCCCGTCCGGCCCGCCGCCCTACGGCTGCTGCCCCGCGGACGGCGTCCCGGGGTCGGAGGCCCCCCTGGTCCGCGCCCTGCCGCCGCCCGTCCGGGTGCACAGCGTCGAGCTGGACCCCGCTGTCGCCGCCGTGGCGAGAGACTTCTTCGGCTTCGCTGCTGACGACCGCTCCGCCCTCACCGTCGGCGACGGCGCTGAGCACATCAGGGCCCGCGCCGCGGCGTGCCCCTCGCGCCCAGAGCTCACGCTGGACGCGCTCGTCGTGGACGTCGACGCCAAGGACCTGACGTCAGGCCTCTCCTTCCCTCCCAAGGTGAGCGGATGAGCAGACCTCGTGTCTGGAGCGCCGGCTGCCGCCGCTCCGCACCTGGGTGCCCCGTGCGATGCTGTGCTATCACACCTGACCGCCTGTTGTGACGCCTGGCCCCCGCCCGCTGCAGGTCTTCGTCGACGCTGCGTTCCTCGCCGACGCCCGCGCCTGCCTCAGGCCCGGCGGCTGTGTTGTCTTCAACATCGCATGCCGCGTGCCCGCAGTCCTGGACGCGATCCTTGGCGATGTCTCGGCGGCCTTTGACTGGGCTATGCAGATGCAGATCAGCGTGAGGGGCCGGCCGGCCAGCGGGATGTTCGCCACCGCGCGCACCGCGCCGACGCCATGCAACACTGCCCCTGCCGTCGCCCCGCATGCCCGCAGGAAGGCACTCTGAACCGCCTCGTCGTGGCGGGCGTCAATCCGTCCGCCGCCGCCGACGGCGCGCCGCTGCTCCGGCTGCCCGGCGGGCCGAGGGCGCTCGGTGATGCCGTGCTCGCGTGGCTATCTCCCACGACGCCCGTCAGCGCGGCTCAGTGCACGGTGCGCGGGTCCGCCCCCTGCTCCTTCGCGGGCCTCGACGTCGGGCCGTACGTGGAGTGGGCGCGGAAGCTGCAGTGGCTCAAGCGGCCGGATGCCTCGATGCTGGACGACGGCGAGGCCGCCGATCCGGCCGGCGCCCGCCCCGCCGCCGCGTCGGCAAAGGCCGGTTCGCGCAAGAGCGGCGGGAAGCGCAAGTCGAAGCGCCGCTGAGTGTTGCTGGGGCCGGGTGTGCGTGGCAGCGTCGTGGGGTCGAAACTCATTCAATCGGGTCGTGTCACGCGATACGGCAGGCGCAGCTCGGCGCGTAGGGCGCCCGCCGGGCTCACTGCATGCTGCTGTGCTGCTGCAGGATGAGCGCGTGCACGTGGGCCTGTGCGAGGTAGACGCTCAGCTCCAGGGTGCTGGCCGTGCGGGGCGAGCGGAGGCCGAGCGTGGAGAGGCCAGTCTCGAGCTCGGGCCGGGTCTTGCCCTGCAGGCGCACCACGTGGGAGCGCACCGCGGCGGCGATGTTCATGCGGTCGGCCTCGGAGACGGGGCCGAACTGCGTGAGGTCGCCCAGCGGGTTGGCCGCGGCGGGGGAGATGCTCGCCATGACGTCAACGGGGCGGAGCTCCGTGGGCATGGACCCCGGGGAGGGTGCTCCCAACGCCATCTCCGCGGCCACGGAGACGGCCGCGTCATCGGCGGTGGCCTCCTTCGGCTCCTCCTCCTCCTCCTCGTCGTCGTCCTCCTCTTCCTCCTCCTCCTCGTCATCGGCCTCTTCGTCCTCGCTTGCATCGGCGCTGGACGAGGCGCCGGAGGAGGCGGCCGCTGCTGCGGTGACCGCGCTGAGAGTCGGGATCCATCCGGGGGTGGACTGGCGCTCCGTGATGAGACGCACGGCGGCGGCGCCCAGGCCAGACTGCGTGAGCTCGCAGGCGTCGCAGAAGCGGAGCTGGCCCTGCTTGAACCAGGACGGGGCGGGGACGCCGAGCTGGTTCATGAGGGCGCGGAGGGTGTTGTGGCGGAGCCCGGACAGGGGCCTGCCGCTCGGGTCCATCACCGCGTCGTAGTCGAAGTCATCCGCACGGCCGGGGCCGGCGGGCCGGGCGGGGCGTGCCTTGGCGGCGGGGCGTGCCTTGGCGGCGGGGCGTGCCTTAGCCTTCGAGGTGGGCGCCTTGGTGCCGAGCAGCTCCGCCCTCCGCTCGTCAGCCATGGACTCGAGCAGCGACTCGACCATCTTGGCCTTGGGCATACGCACGGAGCGCCCGAGGCCGGCGATGCGGCACTCACTGCGGAGGGCGTCGGCCTTGAACGTGCCGAGGAGCTCGGCGAGATCCTCCTCCTCGCCGCCGCCCTCCTCGTCGCTGCTCTCGTCCGCGGCCTCGCCGTCCACCGCCTCCTCCGCCGCGGGCAGCGCGTCGCCCCGCTCGACCATCCTTGCGACGAGGGCCTCGCACATGTCGACCTTGCGCGCCCGGGTGAGGCTGATGCCCTGCTGGGACACCATCCGCCGGAGCTCCTTGGCCGGGTTTGTCATCAGGTTGGCGTACGCCTCCTCCGCCGTGGGCACGCCGCCCTGCTGCTGCTCCTCCTCGTCGTCCTCGTCCCCATCCTCTTCGTCGTCGTCCTCCTGCTCCTCCTCGGCGTCCTGCTCCTCCTCGGCGTCCTGCTCCTCCTCGGCGTCCGCGTCGTCCTCCACGGCCCCGCCGCTCGCGATGCGCTCCAGCTCCTGCTCGCAGGCCCCGAGCTCCGAGGCGAGGTGGTCCTGGTACGTCTTGTGCAGGGCGACCTTGCGGGAGACGGTGTTGAAGGGCACGCCCATCGAGGAGAGGCTGGATCGGATCGTGCGGACCGTGATGGAGCCGTACGGCACCGCGAGGAGGCGCTGCAGCTCCCGGCGCCTCCTGCCGAGGCCGGCGAGGCGCTCGGCGTGGCCGTCGTCGTCCACGTCGTCGTCGCCGCCGTCTTCGTCGCGGCTGTCCTCCTCGCTCTCCGCCTCGTCGGCGTCGTCGGCCTCGGCGAGCTCCTCCATCATCCTGGCGCGCTTCACGGCCGAGTCCACCACCAGGTTCTGCAGGGCGCGCGACATCGCCGCGGCCTCGTGCGGCGTCATGGCGCCCTCGGCCTCGAGCGAGGCCCGGCTGCGCTTGCTGCGCACGCTGGACGGGCGGGACTTGCCGTGCGAGGATCGCGCGGAGCCCTGGGAGCGCGCCTTGCGGCTGCCCACGGAGGAGCGGCGGCGCGGGGTGGGGAGGATGGCGTCGGACGGCCGCAGGAGGCTGGCGCGGCGGACGATGTGGTCCTCGTCGTCCGTTTCCAGGTCGTCCTCGTGCACGGTGTCAAGGCTCTGGTCGTCGTCGGCCGCCTCCTCCTCCTCTTCGGCGTCCTCGGCCATGGCGGCGAGGCTCCCCGGCGCGACGCGCATGGGCCGGCCGAGCGACGGCGGGGCGTCGTCCTCGCTGCCGCTGTCCTCGCTGTCGCTGCTGCTCTCCTCGGCGTCCTCGCCGGCGATCTGCCGGATGGCGTCGTCCGCCTCGGCCTCGGCAATCTCGGCCGCCTCCTCCACCGCCGCCTCGGCCTCCTCCTCCTCCGCAGCCTGCTCCATGGCCGCGAGCAGGTCTGCCCGTGTCTCTTCCTCCTCCTCGGCCTCCGCCCTCCCCGTGGCGTCCTCCTCCCCGAACGAGTTCCTCCCGCCGACGTCCGCCGGCTCCATGAGCTTGTCGAACTCTCGGGTGCGGCGCAGCTCGCTGCCCCAGCTGACCCGGCGGTTCGGGGTCTTGCCCCGGCCGGGCGTACGCCCCTTGAGGGCGCTGCGAACCTCGGACAGGGCGGCGTCGCGGGCGTCGTCCGCGACCTCCCTGGCCTGCTCCGGCGTGGAGCCGGCCAGGAGGGCCGCGGCCCCGGCGCGGGTGCCGACGTCTTCGGCCTCGTCCATCACCACGGACAAGGCGCGCCCGACGCGGGAGTTGCTCGAGCCGGACGAGGAGCGGCGGCCGCCGGAGGAGGAGCGACGGCCGCCCGAGGAGGAGCGGCGGCGGGCGTGGATGCCACGGGCGATGGGCGACGGCAGGGTGATGCCGCGCGCCGTGCGGTCCGCAGCGCGCTCGGCCGCGTCCTCCAGGGCCGCCTCGGCCATGTGGAGGCGCTCGGCGGCGTTCTGGACGCGGGATCGCTCCTGGAGGACACGGAGGCGCTGGGCCTCAACCTCGGCGTCGGGCACGTCCTCGCCGTCGTCGGCCTCGTCATCCTCGTCGTCGGAGCCCAGCTCGAACATCTCGGGGGGGACGTGGACGCTGGCCCGGGCGCTGGAGCGGCGGCCGCGGGAGGAGCGGCGGCGTGACGCGGGGGCGGGCAGCTCCTCGTCGTCCGAGTCCACGGCGAAGAGAGACGCGGGGGGGTACACGGAGGAGGCCGCGGAGCCGCGGCGGCCGGCTGAGACCCGTCGGGACCGGCGGAGGCCGGACGCGGGGGCGTCCTCCTCGTCCTCGCTGTCGTCCTCGTACACCACGCGGGTGTTCGGCCTGCCCTCGCCGTCGCCCATTCCGAAGGAGCCGCGGACGATGCCGTGCCGGTTCGGCCCCACCCGCTCGTAGACGACCTCCTCGTCGTCGTCAACGTCCTCCTCATCGTCCTCGTCGTCTGCGTCATCGCTGCCCTCCTCGTCGTCCTCGTCACTGCCCGCCTCGTCGTCGACCTCGTCGTCCTCGTCGTCCTCGTCCCGGCGGGCCGACGAGCGCGCGATGACAGGGCGCTCCTCCACCCTCGTCACCTTGCCGTTGGCGTCGAAGTACACGTGCTGCGCCACGCCCAGCTGCCGCACCGGCACCATGTCGCCCATGCCGATCGTGGGGGCGTCCTTGTCGTCCTCCGCGTCAGAGCTGTTGTCGTCATCCTCCGTGCCAGACTCGTCCTCCTCTTCGTCGTCCTCGGCCTCCGCCACGCTCGCCCGACGCCGGGCCTGGATCGCCGCCCGCAGAGGCGTCGCCAGCGCGTGGCGCATCTTCGACACCGCCAGCTCCTCGGCCTCGTCCATACCCGCGTCCGTGAGAGCCATGCTCCGCGCCGCCGCGGCCTCGGCGATCTGGCGGCGCAGGGGCGTCTGCACGCGCTTGCGGCCCGACTTCGGGCGGCGCCCCTCGATCTGGCGGCGCAGCTCGTCGGGGAGGTGGTTGGTGGCCACCACCTCGTTGATGGCGGTGGTGGCGGCGGCCGAGGCGATGACGTCGAGGGCGATGTCCTGGGCGGCGCTCTGGCGGCCGCGGCTCTGGCGGCGTCCGGGCGTGAAGGCCACCTCCTCCTCCTCCTCCTCGTCGCTGTCGTCTTCGTCGTCCTCGGCCTCCGCCACGCTCGCCCGACGCCGGGCCTGGATCGCCGCCCGCAGAGGCGTCGCCAGCGCGTGGCGCATCTTCGACACCGCCAGCTCTTCGGCCTCGTCCATACCCGCGTCCGTGAGAGCCATGCTCCGCGCCGCCGCGGCCTCGGCGATCTGGCGGCGCAGGGGCGTCTGCACGCGCTTGCGGCCCGACT
>Ga0136560_1000386_pt1 | contig 21991 bp, 22 predicted proteins | sample AntRauMeHopE1497_FD_104925 | JGI IMG/M metagenome (GOLD analysis project Ga0136560, IMG submission 104925) | Saline lake microbial communities from Rauer Islands, Antarctica - Metagenome Hop E1 #497 | ecosystem: Environmental > Aquatic > Non-marine Saline and Alkaline > Saline | place... | reverse complement strand
TAAACCGTGATTAATTAAATACCAGCTAAATGGGCTTTAGACCAAACTCGGACTGTGCTTGCAATTAGAGCATTGAAATATGGTAAAAGAAGTTTGTTGAAATTTTCAATCTGCCACGGTCTTTAGACCGTGATTAATTAAATACCAGCCAAATGGGCTTTGGCCCAAACTCGGACTGTGCTTGCAATTAGAGCATTGAAGTATGGTAAAAGAAGTTTGTTTAAATTTTCAATTCTGCAGCAAGTAGCCTGTGGTTGCAATGATAAAGGGTAATCGGCTTTAGCCTAAATACACTATTATGATAAAAAAAAGCAGTCTTAACAAAATGCCCGACTCCATCCATTTAGCGTATCAATCCAAAACCACTTCTTTTATTTGCAGGTCTTGATTTTGCAGTCGCAGCTTAAGCCATTCATGAAGTTTTAGGACGTCTTTTTGCGTTTGTGAACGCCTTGCTTCCTTTTTCCACGACACTTCAAAAACGGGTATGGTATCGGTTTTTTCAAAGTCGGTCGCAATGAGGTAAGAATATCCTAGACGGGCTAAGTTTTCATAATTCGTTTTCGCTTCTAGACTTATTTCCGAGAAAGGAATCTGTCCTTCCGTTCCTTTATTCAAACGAATCAATTCGGATTCCAAGAACGTAATCTTTTCATCTTTGTTGGAGAGCATATTTTTCTGGGATTCATACAGTTCGTTTACATATTTCAACTGGTCAGCTGCTTCGTTCTTTGAACCCTGCACCACGTTGAGCGAGGCCCCCCTTAATTTGGGGTAATCGTTCATTTGCCTTTCCCACGTGGCAATTACATTATCCGGAATGGTTTCGTTTCCCATAAAAACAATTTCTAAAAAAGAATCCTTACCGTCCTGAAATTCTATATCGGTAAAATCGTCCAAGAACCTGCCTTCTCCGGAAAATTGGTAGGTTGCTATTTTCTCATCAATAAATCGTTCTGCATCCTTTTTGAACAAGGATTGCTGAAAAACGTTGTAAAAGGTAAATCCCGCGGGAATCATGACCAAAACAGCCACCAAAGAGGCCATTCTTGCTATAAACCTACGCCGCTGCGAATTTACATAGCGCACCATAGGAAAACGCAAAAGTTTTATGACCAAAAAAGTAGCCAAAGCAATAAATATGGTATTGATGGTAAACAAATACATGGCGCCGCCCGCATAGTCCCAGTTGCCAATGGCCAAGCCGAAACCAACCGTGCACAAGGGCGGCATCAAAGCCGTTGCAATTGCGACACCGAAGATAACACTGGCTATGGTACCCTTCTTTGCCCTTGCGATCACCAAGGCCAGACCACCAAAAAAAGCGATTAACACGTCCCGGATATCCGGAGCTACCCGAGCTAACAACTCGGAGGATTCATCACGCAACGGAAAAAATTTGAAAAATAAAAATGCGGTCAACACACTCAAGACCACCATTACGCCAAAGTTTTTTAACGACCTTTTCAGCGTATCTATATCGTTAATGCCTATGGACATGCCTATGCCCAAAATAGGCCCCATTAAAGGAGAAATAAGCATCGCCCCGATAACCACGGCTGTAGAGTTGGCATTGAGACCGATCGAGGCAATAAAAATAGAACATATAAGAATCCAAGACGTGTGTCCCTTAAAAGGGATATCCGCTATGATAGCTTCCTTGGTAGCTTCCTGATCCGTATTGGTGCGTATATCCAAAAGCTCCCATAAAAACTTTTTAACACTCCCCAATAAGCCTTGGAAGTCCTTCTTTACATTCTCCCCACTATCATTGGAATTATCCGTGGGCGTTATATTGTCCTGACCTAAATTGTCCTGCATAGTTATGCGTACTTATCGCCGAATTTATCCTTTACTTTATTCAGAACCTTTTTTATATCCTGTTCCTTGGACTTTGGGTATATTAAAAGTACATCTTTTTTGTCTACGATAATATAGTCTTTTAAACCGTCTACCACAACAATTTTATCTTTTGGGGAACGGATCATGTTTCCGCTGGCATCCTCGGCAAGGACCTGGGCGTTTACGACGGCGTTTCCGTCGGTATCCTTGTCCAGCTTATCGAACAAGGAGCCCCAAGTACCCAGATCGTTCCAATCAAAGGTAGCGGCCCGTACGAATATTGCCTTAGACTGTTCTAAAATAGCATAATCTATAGAAATATTTTCCGCTTTTGGATAATTCTCGGCAATAAAAGCACTTTCTTTTGCTGTGTTGTAAGCCTCAATACCAGATGCAAAGAGTTCATATTGCTTTGATTGATACACTTTAAAGACATCCACGATCGTTTTTACGCTCCACATAAAAATACCTGCATTCCATAAAAAATTACCCTGCGCCATAAATCCCTTGGCAGTTTCGTAATCGGGTTTTTCACGAAATTGATTTACCTTTTTTAGTTGGCCATCATCGGTCTTATCAAATTCGATATACCCAAAACCGGTGTTGGGGAAGGTGGGCTTTACGCCTAAAGTACACAAAACAGGTTGCGTTGCACATTTCTCAAAGCACGCGGTAACATCTTTTGCAAACGCTGCTTCATCCTCTATCCAATGGTCGCTTGGCGCAACGATCATGACCCCATCGGGATTCATTTTCTGAATTTTTAAGGCCGCATACAGGATACAGGGTGCGGTATTGCGCATTGCCGGCTCCAAAACCACTTGGTCTTGTGTTACCATGGGCAGTTGCTCCAAGACCAAATCATTATAGCGTTCGTTGGTAAGAATTAGAATATTCTCCATGGGAACAAAGGTATTCAGTCGTTGGAAGGTTTTTTGTATCAAGGTGCTTCCCGTACCCAGCATATCGTGGAACTGTTTTGGATTTTCCGTAGTGCTTATAGGCCAAAATCTTGAGCCGACGCCACCGGCCATTAATACGGCGTAATAATTTTTGTTCATCTTACCTGTTTATACGTTCGACTTCTGCATTGGGTTGAAAGAGATATACTTTTCCAGAACTTACCTCAACACATTCATATCTTTTTATTCTTTTGTTTCCCTTCCTAAAAAGCTTTCCATTATAAATTCGAAAGACGCTTCCCAAGGGCAACTCAAAAACGTAGGTTTTATCCGATTGTTGTTGATCAAAGCTTTTTAAGGCAATGGATAGGTTTGCATCTGTACTGCTGCTCGCTTTTGGGTTCTTGAAATGTTTTGCCAACAGTGGAAGTATTGCCGGAGGAAAGACCTCTGGCCGTAAAAAGGGAAGCATTAAATATTGAAACGTTAGCTTCCATTCCGCGCCGTGGGGCTTAATATGCCTGCCATATTTTTCAAAAGCCACCAAATGGGCAATTTCATGTACCAAGGTTATTAAAAAGCGATATTTGTTCAGGGAGGCGTTCACCGTAATCCGATGCTGCCCATTGCCATGCCTCCTGTAATCCCCATGCCTGGTGACCCTTTCGTTCACAATTTTTAGATGCACGGTATTGACTTTGATAAGTTCCATACACGGCACTACGGCACGTTCGGGCAGGTATTTGTTAAGGACGCTTTCCATGTGTGCAAAAATACCCGAAAAATTAGGATTTGGCAGTATTCTGGTGGGATTTTGGGGGGTTCAGGTTTCTGGTTTAAGATTTCTGGTTTAAGGTTTGTGGTTTGTGGTTTGTGGTCTGTAGTCTTTAGAGGGTAGTAAGGAAGCGAAAAGCCTACAGCCATCTTTGTATTTGAATTTGACGTTTGTATTTGTGTTTTTGAACTTGAACTTGACACTTGCACTTGAACTTATTAAGGTTGGATGCTCGGTGCTCGGTGCTCGGTGCGCAATGTTATACTCATGCTTAATGAAAACCCGAAAATTTTGATAATTTTATTTTTTTCTTTGCCTAGGCACGACACAGCGAAAGCTGTGGGCGAGCCGAAGCGATGGCGAAGCATAGCCGTAGCTACGGTTTAAAATTTTAACGACGGCAAAGGGAAAAAGAAAGAGACAAAAACTCGGTTTTTCATTTGACAGGAGTATAGACAAAACGTACGGCGTAAAGCGATCGGAGGAGGAGGCATTTTTCGTATTTTAAGTCTGTTTTGGAAATGAAAAACAATGGACTCAAAAAAGATTGTGACGTCAAATTAAAATATCGTTTTGTTGTTTGGAGCGTAGTAAATTTTACTTTGTTTTTTGTCTACGTAAACGGCCGCAAGATTATCACTTTTTATATCTGCCAACAAATTCTTAATTTTCAATACTTCTTCTTTTGCACTTAGGGAGTGCTGTCCATATGTACCGGTTTTGGGATACACATGTGCAAAGAAAAGTTTCTCGTCAATAATCATTGCAAATACATAGACCCTATAACCCGAACTTTTTCCGGAATCATAGCTTATTCTCAATTTTGCTATAGGATTTTTTGCGCCTGCGTTTAACCTAAAGGCGGAACAATTTGCCAAGACATCTTCAACCGATAAGTCAAAAATATCAGATATCAGGGCTTTTTCACAATCTTTATAGGACTTTTTTTTGAGAAGTTTCTTGACCTCAGTAATAAAAGTGTCTTGAAAGTAGTATTGCATCAGAGGTCGTTGAGCAAGGCGGAAAGTTCGTTGAAATCTTTTCTCTTTCTTAAATCAAATATAATATGCTCAACTTCCAAAACTGTTTCAATATGGAGTTCAATAGTTGATTTCCACTTACTAAGTTCCTGTTTTAACAAGCCTTTTTGAGCATATAACTTCTTTTGTGAAGAATAGTATTTTCTAAAATTTTTATCAGCTTCCTTACCCATAGTAATTAGACCTTTGATAATAACTTGATCTGAGCTTTTGATGTCGGCTAGCCAAGTAAGCTCCCTAATCAAATCACTTAATTTCTCCAAATTATTAGCGAAATCACTAAATTCTCTCCTCTTGTAGTTGATGTGATCCAATAACGTATTCACTGTTTCTTCCTCGGTTAAAGAAATAGTGTAAGATTCAACTAATCTACTTGTTATATTTTCTATTGTTGTTGTCATAAATCTATTAAAAAGTACAGTTTTTATATCATTTGTAATAGAATTCCGATCAAATTAACTTTCTATTAGTCGTGTAAAAAAAATAGTTTCTAGACTATTAAGACGTATGAAAGGCTACTTTAGCTCAACTCCAATTAAAAAAGTGGGTAGTTTTAAGAAGGTAGATGGTAATATAAGAGGCAAAGAAAAGCGGAAGGACAACAGCCAATAGCCTTTTTTTTGACCTTGAACTTGACTTACCTTCCCGCCTGTCATCCTGAGCGCAGCCGAACGGCTCTATGCGAACAGGGTGTTTAAAAATACCGTTTTGCAATGACTCAAAAAAGTGGGTAGTTATTACCCAACGTTATTGTTCTATTAAATCGTCTAATGAATATTTTTTGATTTCTTTACTTTTAATTTTAGACAATTCATAAAGTTTGTTTTTATCTTGAATATCTAACCAAAGCATTGGGTCGTTTTGAAATATAGTACCAAAGACAAGTGCCAACTCGTGATTTAATGCGCGTTCGCCTTTTATAAGTTTATTTAAATTAGAGGGTCTAATTCCGATGTAATGGGCAAACTTATTTTGTCTAATTCCAAAGGTATTTAAATAGGCTTTTAGGAAGTCTCCTACCAATTTAGAATGTTTGTCTTTAGAATTTAAATAATCTTCCATTTTGAATTTAAGAGCCATTAGTTCTACTATCTTTTTCTGTTCACTCGAGCGTTCTTTTGATTTGTTTAAAAGAATAGCTTGAAATTCATTAAATTCTTTCGTTCCAACAGCCATTCTATCTGTTAAGACTTGTGCTTTATTTTTGTTAATTTCTTGCTTGTTCATAATCTCTAAACTTTAGTATAAATACCTTTCTATTAATTTTAATCCAGTCGAATCTTCAATATACATTCTTTGACCAAGTGCTTGCGTTGCTCCATACTTTTTTTTGTACCATTCTATAAGGTTGGTTTTAGAAGTAAAGGTTAAGAAGCCTCTATAATTACCCTCAATTTTGAAACTTTCCCTACAGGCAAATGCAATCAAACAACCGGCAACATTATCAAATTTTTTATTGGAAGAGCTAAAATTATGAGGTGCAATTTCAACCACATCCATAATTAGCATATCATTTTCAATTCTTAATTGTAACATACCTTCAACACTTTGTGTACTATCTTTTAATCTTAACACAAAAGTTTTAGTATTTTTTTCTTTAATCAGTCTGTTCCAATCAAATTTCCATCCGTTTTTTTTTAATGGCATTTTTCCAGATGCAGGAATAATCTCGACTTCAATCGGTTTTTTGTTCCCTAGATCATAGATGTAGGTCATACATGTTCGTTTATATAATCTACAACTAATATAGCACAAAATTATCAAAATTGTATAATTAATTAGATTTTAATTGTCAAAATATGAAAGTTATGATGAAATTTTAAATGTTGGGTAACGTTTGGTGCTAGGAGCGAAACGGAAGTTGAAGTGATGTTGGATGCTCGGTGCGCGATGTTGGATTTTAGACGGTAGATGGTAGTGAAAAAGGCGGCAGTTGGCAGTGGCAGTGGGCAGAAAAAAGTGAGCAGTTGGCAGAGTGGAAAAAAGTAAGGAGTATTTAGTAATGAGTAAAAAAAAGTGAACAGTAAGCAGTAGCAGTTGGCAGGGTAGAAAAGCAATTAGCTTAAAGCTTATAGCGTAAAGCCATTTTTTGTATTTGAATTTGACGTTTGTATTTGTATTTGTTTCCCGTCTTTGCGAGGAGCGGAACATACGTTGAAGTGATGTCAGAAAGTGGTTTTGCGACGTGGCAATCTGTTGATTCGTACCTATAACAATCACAGGCGTTCCCAACAAACGGTCTAACTCCTAAATTTATCCAGATTGGCAATTGGTTTATGACGCAGGACGGCAAAAGCAGTACGTGGTCAAACCCTCCGTCTTCGCTAAAGCGAATCCACCTCCCTTGGTCCCAAGGGAGGAGCCTTTTTAAACTTATATTCATGTATGAACTAGAACTAAAAACCAAAAGTGCACAGCGCAAAGCCCTTTTTTTTGAACTTGAACTTGATACTTGCGCTTGAACTTTAATTTCCCGTCTTTGCGAGGAGCGCAACCAAGGTTGACATTTTGAGAGAAAGCACTCGCGATGTGGCAATCTGTTTAATTAGTGGGTAGTTTTTTAAAAGGTGGTGGGTAGCACAAGAACAGAGACAAGAGACAATTGACAAAGAGACAAAGTGAGGGTAGTAAAAAGAAAAGCGTACCGCAAAAAGCGAAAGGCTTAAAGCCAAAAGCGTAAAGCCATTCTTTGTGTTTGTATTTGATATTTGTGTTTGAAAGTGCTATTTTGACAGGGCAAGCTGTGGTTGCAACATGACCTACGTACATTTTATTTCATAGCTTCAATAAAAGCGGTAAAAGTGGTAATTTTCGTCTGCCCAACCGTTTTTAACACTAACAAATCCTTATCTCCTGTAATTAAAAAATCTGCCTTGGCATCTTTTGATAGATTAAGTAAAAAATTGTCTTTTTCATCCCTGCACAGTTGAACATTAGAAGCGACAGTTGTCAATTCTCCGAATTCGTCGAAATATGTTAGTATTCTTTCAATATTATTCTCTGAAAAATACATTTTGAATTTTGGTCGACTAACAACAACAATAAATTCTTCGATCAATTCGTGCGAAAAACATAAAATAATATTTTTGTTTTCAATGAGTTCATCGAGTTTATCGAACTTTTTAGAAATCAGAAAGCTAATCCAAAGGTTAGTATCAAGAATTATCCTGCTACTTTTCATATCTCTCTTTTCTTACCATCTCAACCTCTCGCGTTATTTCGGCAAGTGAAATATCATCCTTAGATTTTGCCCGTAATTTTTTTAATAACGTAGAGAAGTCAGACTTTTTTTCCGTGGTGATTTTAATTAAATTCAATTCTGCTAAACCAATTAATAGCTTTTTTGCCTTTGGGTTCAATATATCCACTCTTATAGTTTCCATTTTCTTTTTATTTTTCATGAATTTAAGAAATTAATTTTGATGGTAGGTTTTTTTAGTGGCTCGGGGTAGTTTTTATTGGGTAGTGCGTAGCGTGTAATGAAAAAGTAATTAGTGAAAAAAAAAGTGGGCAGTGGGCAGTAGGCAGTTTGGTTCGTAATAAAAAAAGTGATGAGTTAGGACTGAAAAAAGTAGACAGTTGGCGGTTGCAGTGGGCAGTTTTTTAGTGAAAAGTAATGAGTAATTAGTGAAAAGTGAACAGTAATTAGTGGGAAGTGTTAGATTTTAGATGTTAGACGAGTGTACCGCCCTTGGGCGTAGGCGAAGGGTAAGTTTGTATTTGTGTTTGAAAGGGGACTCGCGAAATCACAATCTGTTGATACATGGCTAAAATAACCATAAACGTTCCTAACAAACGGATTGACGCGAAAGCCCGATCGTCCTTCCTTAGTTTATGACGCCGGGCGGCAAAAGCAGTACGTGGTCAAACCCTCCGTCTTCGCTAAAGCGAATCCACCTCCCTTGGTCTCAAGGGAGGAGCCTTTTTAAACTTATATTCATGTATGAACTGGAACTAAAAACCAAAAGTGCACAGCGTACAGCGCAAAGCCCTTTTTTTTGAACTTGAACTTGATACTTGCGCTTGAACTTTAAAAAGCCAAAAGCCGTTTTTTGTATTTGAATTTGACGTTTGTATTTGTATTTGAATTTGAATTTCAAGGCGTACTACTACTCACCTGCAACAACTTCCCGTTATACAGGGCATGTCCTGTGAGCGCAAAATTCATAATATACTTTGCCATTTGCGCTGCGCTTACCGGAGCTTGGTAGCCCGGAAAGGCTTCTTCCAACATTTCGGTCTGTACTGCCCCTAGCGCCAATACGTTAAAAGACGGGCCGGTTTCCTTGAATTCCTCCGCTAAAAGTTCGGTCATGGTAATTACGGCGCCCTTACTGGAACTATAGGCCGATAGTCCCGCGAACTTCGCACTGCCCTGCACCCCGCCCATAGAACTTACGGTAACCACGTGGGCGTCCTTTTTCATATAGGGTATTACAATCTTTGTAACTGCGGCAACGCCAAAAACATTGACATCATACACCTCCTTAAATTCTTCCAAGGTAGTTTCCAGAAATGGCTTATTGACCAGCTTTCCGGCGTTGTTTATAAGAATATCGACCTCTTGCCATTCCTCCTTTAAGAAAGTTTCCAGTTTTTGTAAGTCGCACCTGATGGAAAGGTCAAATGAAAAAGCATGAATATTGTCGTGCTTTTCGTTTTGTATGGGTGTGACATTTCTAGACAAGGCCAGCACCTTATGGCCGGCATCCGCAAAACCTTTGGCCATTTCGAATCCTATTCCCCTACTTGCCCCTGTAATGATAACTTTTGCCATTATTTATATTCTATTTCCTTAACGGCGGCATTGGCAATGCCTTCTACCACCGGTATCATTTTATTGATTACCGCTACCATATGTTCATAATCCAGTTCCTCATTTTCATCGCCTACTTTATGATAGTGGTCAAAATTGGTAAAATCAAAGGTACAATAGGTCTGGGAGGGTACGTTGAACATCTCATGGAACGGATAATTGTCCGACCGCTGAAACAAATTGAATTCTTTTGCTTTCGGTAAAAAACCAACGATTTTTTCCTTGGCATAGCCATTACTTATCTCCGCCAGATTTGAAAGTTCGTAGCCGGTTAAATACAGCAAATAGTCCTTGTCTACCATAGGAACGCCTACCATCTCAAAGTTGAGCATCACATAGAGGTTTAAATCATCTTCCTTTAATTTTTTGGCCAGATGCTTGGAACCCATTAGTCCCTTTTCCTCTGCGGTGAACAAGGCAAAAATGATACTCCGTTTATTGGTTTTTTCCATACCAAAATACTTTGCCAGTTCCAGCACCGTTGTTGTCCCCGAAGCATTGTCATTGGCGCCGTTGGCTATGGCATCCCCATTCTCCGGTGCAATAAGCCCTATATGATCGTAATGGGCACCTATAATAATAAATTCCTTTTTAAGTTCAGCATCCGAGCCCTCCAAAACGCCTACAACATTAAAGGCAGGTTGGTCAAAATTGGTCAGGGTGTCCCTGTAGCTCTCAAAGTAGGGAGCTATACCACTTGTTTCAAACGCGGCCTGGATAAAATCGGCGGCCTTGGCGATGCCCTCGCTACCGGAATCCCTTCCCTGAAGTTCGTCAGAAGCCAAAAACTCCATGGAAAGTGCCACGGCCGATAGTGTTGAAAACCCCTTTAAATCAGCCTTGATCGCTGTAGCTTCCAAATTTTCATCCCCCTGAACCACTCCGGCACTAAGGCCTTCCGCACCGGAAATCGTATCCGATATGGGTGTATTGCTTACCTTACTAGCGCCGCAAGAAATAATCAGTAGAAAAGAAAAAAGAAATAGAATAGGTTTCATCTGTTTGAATTTTGAAAGGTTAAAGATAGAAAAAAGATAGGGTTTAAAAAGGTATAGTTCCCCGACAATTCGCGATTCTTTTAAGCCTTTTCCAGAACTGCGAAAACAAAAATTTAAGGGTGTTGGTACTTGGAAAGTGGGTAGAGGATAGATGTTAGAGTTAGAAAAAAAGTAAAGAGTGGGATGCTGGATGTGCGATGCTAGGTGGATATGTCCTCCTACGGCGGACAGGCATGTTTCTGTTCATCAAGGTTCAAAGGGCTTCGGGATTTGGAAATTGGAGTTTGAAATTTTAGGGCTTGGGGTTCAAGGTTTGGAATTTGAAAAAAGTGGGTAGTTTGTAGCGGGTAGAAAAGCGAAAAGCGTATAGCCTATAGCAAAAAGCCCTTTTTTGTATTAGTATTTGACGTTTGTATTTGTATTTGTATTTGACCCTTGCGCTTGAACTTAAAAAAGCACCCCAGTAACGGGATGCTTTTAAAAATCATTAATGTATGGTACTTAAGCCAGCATAGTTACCGGATGCTCCACAAAATATCTTAGGGTCTGCAGAAACTGTGCTCCTGCCGCTCCGTCTACTGTTCTGTGATCGCAGGCCAAGGTCAGTTTCATAGTGCTGCCAACTACAATTTCACCATTCCTTACCACTGGTTTTTCAACAATGGCGCCCACGGAGAGTATTGCGGAATTAGGCTGGTTGATAATGGAGGTAAACTCCAATATTCCGAACATTCCTAAATTGGAAACCGTAAACGTACTCCCTTCCATTTCGGATGGCGCAATTTTCTTTGACCTTGCTTTTCCGGCCAAATCCTTTACCGATGCCCCAATTTGAGTCAAGCTTAATTGATCCGCGAATTTAACTACGGGAACTACTAGGCCTTCATCTACCGCTACGGCCACACCCATGTGAATGTGTTTATTGTACCGCGTGGTATCCCCGTTCCAAGAGGTATTTACCTGGGGATGCTTTTTCAGCGCCATGGCACAGGCCTTAAGTATCATATCGTTAAAAGAAACTTTGGTGTCCGGCAATGTATTTATCTGTTCCCTAGACGCCTTGGCGTTATCCATATCTACTTCTATGGTAAGATAGAAATGGGGTGCCGTAAATTTGGAATTCCCCAGCGCCTTGGCAATGGCCTTGCGCATGTTGGAATTTTTGACTTCTTCCGAACCTTCCTCGCCAACGGGCAAGTTGATCGGTGCCATGGCCGGAGCTTCACTTTTCTGATCGACCGTAGTACTGGCCGGAGCTTCCGATGGGGTGTAGTTCTCTATATCTTTCTTTATGATTCTTCCGTTGTCACCTGAACCTGTAACGCCAGCAAGATCTATTCCTTTATCCTCGGCTATTTTTCTAGCCAAGGGGGATACAAAAATACGTTTGCCATCGTGCACCGCCTTGCTGCTTTCTTCGTTTTTAGGCGCGTCCTTTTCTTCGGTCACCGTTTCACTAACCGCTTTTTCGGTGCTGGATGGCTTATCGGTTGCAGGTTTGGCATTTAGAACCGCATCCACATCGGTGCCTTCCGGTCCAATAACGGCCAAAACGGCATCAACGGGAGATGATTCGCCTTCTTGAATACCTATATAAAGCAATACACCGGAGTAAAAGGACTCAAATTCCATGGTAGCCTTATCGGTTTCTATTTCCGCTAAAATATCGCCTTCCTCTATGGTATCGCCAACTTTTTTCAACCATGCGGCAACAGTCCCTTCTTCCATGGTATCACTTAAGCGGGGCATTTTTATTACCTCAACACCCTCAGGTATGTCGCCAGCTCCCGAATCGGAACCGGAATCTTCCTCGGCGGTTGTTTCCGCTGCGGGTTGAGCTTCCTCTTCTACATTTTCAGAAGTAGACCCACCGTTTAACAGGTCAGAAATATCCTCCCCTTCATCCCCAATAATGGCCAACAAGGCATCTACCGGAGCGGTATCGCCCTCAGGGATTCCAATATATAACAAGGTGCCTTCGTTAAAAGACTCAAATTCCATCGTAGCCTTGTCGGTTTCGATTTCAGCTAAAATATCTCCTTCTTCAATTTTGTCGCCCACTTTTTTCAACCATGCGGCCACGGTACCTTCTTCCATGGTATCGCTCAAGCGGGGCATATTTACAACTATAGCCATTTATTTATAATTTATGTTGAACGAATGGAAAATCTTCTTGCTCGTAAACCATATCGTATAATTGATTTACCGGAGGATAGTCGGATTCATCCGCAAACTTCTCACATTCCGAAACCAACTTTTTAACACGCTTAGCTACCTCTTTAATTTCCTCGTCGGTTGCATATTTATTCTCTTGGATCACATCCAGAATCTGTGTAATAGGGTCGATTTTCTTGTACTCCTCTACTTCGTCCTTGGTTCTGTACTGCTGGGCATCGGACATGGAGTGGCCCCTATACCTATAGGTTTTCATTTCAAGAAAAGTGGGGCCTCCCCCAGATCTTGCACGCTCTATGGCCTTGTTCATTTCTTGGGCAACCGTGACAGGATTCATACCATCCACGGGTCCACAGGGCATTTCAAAACCTAGACCCAGTTTCCATATCTCTGTAGAATGTGACGTTCTTGCCACCGAAGTGCCCATAGCGTATCCATTGTTCTCACAAATAAAGACGACCGGCAATTGCCACAACATGGCCAAGTTGAACGTCTCATGCAAAGAACCCTGTCTTACCGCACCATCACCCATATAACAAAGGGTAACGGCATCACTGCCATTGTACTTATCACCAAAAGCCATACCTGCACCGAGCGGAATTTGACCCCCTACGATACCATGACCACCATGGAACCTGTGTTCTTTAGAAAAGATATGCATGGAACCTCCCATTCCTTTGGACGTGCCGGTGACCTTTCCAAATAGTTCGGCCATTACTTTCTTTGGGTCCACTCCCATTCCAATAGGCTGAACGTGGTTCCTATATGCCGTTATCATTCTATCCTTTGATAGGTCCATTGCATGAAGCGCCCCGGCCAAAACCGCTTCCTGTCCATTATAAAGGTGTAGAAAGCCTCTTACTTTTTGTTGAATGTAAACGGCAGCAAGCTTATCTTCAAACTTCCTCCAAAAAAGCATGTCCTCATACCATTTCAAATACGTTTCCTTGGTGATTTTTTCCATTGATATTTTAAATTTATTACAAATTTAGCGGACTAAAAAAGCTACAGCAAATTTCTGCCACGAAAAGACGACAAAAATACGCATATAAATGAATGGATAAAAAAAATAGAAGCAAAAGGAACGAGATTTTACCCTAGTAACACAAAAATATACGGAGGTGTTTTTAAAATTACTCCAAGAATGTACTATTGAACCCCAAAGGAAGAATATCCGCAACAGAAGAACAGGCTATAATGGCACCCGTTTGACCCATGAGCAACAACCTAATAGGCTGCTTTTGTTTGAACTCATATTCAAATATGGCCTGCCGACAATTTCCACAAGGTGCTGCCGGATTCGTAACCTCAAAGTTATCCGATGTTGCCGTGATTGCAATGGTATTTATCACAACACCGGGGAATTTGGCACCGGCATGGAATATAGCGACCCTTTCCGCACAAAGTCCCGAAGGATACGAAGCGTTTTCCTGATTGCTCCCGATAACCACCTCGGCATTGGCCATTTGAACGGCGGCGCCCACCCTAAACTTGGAATATGGCGCATAGGCATTCTTCCCGGCAGCCACGGCCTTTAGCATAAGCGCCCGGTCCTCTGGTGATAGTTCGTCCAAAGCGTCATATATCTTAATCTCAAAACTTATTCTTTTTTGTAAAGCCATACTGAATTTGTATTACAGATTACCAAAAGTAAAACCTTTGACCAAAACAACCCTACACTATTGGACAGCTTTTGTCTAAGGGTGCGAGATAAAATAACCTGCCTATTTCAAAACAGACCCTAAACAAAAAATCCGCCTTTTAGCGGATTTTTGTTTTAAGTATGTAAACCTGCATCTAATCGTTATAAAATTCTTCCCCTAAGTTGAAGGTCAAACCAAAACGCAGGGTGTTCTCTAAAGGATTCCGAACTTGTGATGTAGAAAATAGATAGGATAAGTCAATTTGAGCCGACCTAAATTTAAATCCCGCACCTAATGTAAAGAATTTTCTGGAACCTTTATCCGCACTTTCATTAAAATAGCCCGTTCTTACCATAAAGGAATCCTGGTAGGTGTACTCCGCCCCTAAGGACCATGTTATCTCTGACAGCTCCTCACTCAAACCGCCCGGAGCATCACCAAACGAACCAAAAATACCGCTAAAACCACTTTCGTTCTGGTAAATATCGTTGTCAGCGGAGTCTATATCGCCATCGTTGTCAAAATCTTGGGGAGTAGGCACCAAAAGCTTACTGAATTCGGTCGTAATACCGATTACATTATCCTGGTCCAGAATAAAATCGAAACCTACGCCGGCCCTTAGATTACTGGGCAGGAAATTTTCCTGACCTCCTTCATCGTATTGTATCTTACCCCCTATATTGGAGAAATTGAAACCACCCCGCCAACGACCGTCAAAGTTATTGTAGGCAATTTCCCTAGAGCGGTAAAAACCGGCAACATCCACCGCAAAAGAATTGGCCGCTTGGGAATCTTCCGTGCCGTTCTGCGGCAACCTTAAATTGGAACGGATAAACCTTCCTGCCACTGCCATAGAAAAAGTAGGGCTTAATTTAAGTGAATAGGAACCGTCCAATGCCAATTCGTTCGGTTTGGCAATAGCACCTAAATCTCCGGCAAACTGCCTCAGTTCTATTTCGCCAAGCGTAAAGTATCTTAAGCTTACCGCGAAAGCACTCTGCTCGTTTATTTTATTGTAAAAACTCGCGTTCAACAATGAAATATCCGTTATAATACTCTCCAAATAAGGTGTGTAGCTAAATCCTATGCCCGTTTTACGCTCGGCAAAAGCAAATTTGGCCGGGTTCCATTGTTGGGAAAAAGCATCGGTTGAAGTAGCCACACCCATATCGCCCATACCGGCGGACCTGGCATCGGCAGCGATCGTCAAGAACGGCACTGCAGTAGTTATAACCCTTTGGTCTTCTTGGGCCCAGGCCTTAGAACCAAATGCTAAACAAATAAGCACTATTGAAATTTTTTTCATTTAAAATAAGAATTTGTTCCTAAAGAGTAAAATTAAGCTCTAAAGCTTAACCGCTCCAAAAAAATCGATGTAATAAGCTTAAAAACGGTCTTTTCAACAAAATCTTGTGCAACCCTATAATTAATTTTACAATCTAATTTTTATTTAGGCAAGGATAAATCAAAAAAGAGCTTACGGCATCATACTATTATAGGTATTACTGCGTTATGCCGATAAGCGGATGCCGTGTTGTTTGTTTTTTGTTTTCCAATTATTGATTAAATAATTTTCATGACATGAAATATTCTAATGAAAACACCGTTTTAAACTCCGAAAGTCTTGCGAAATTTATTGAAAACGGCGCATCACGGGATTTTCCGGAAATTTTTAGATTATTAAGATTGAACTCAAGTCCTAATTATGAAAAACAAGTTTTTTAAAGTTGTACTCTCATGCACAGTTATAGCAGGTGGTCTAACGGTTACCAGCTGTTCCAACTCCAGCTCTTCAAAAAATGTCTCACGAGCTACAGGTTGGAACATAAATGCCAAGGAAGGTGGATTTCAATACAATACCGATTTTAAGGAGCAGGAAACCGCTCCCGGCCTGGTATTTGTTGAAGGCGGAACTTTTACCAAAGGTAAAGTACAAGATGATGTGATGCATGATTGGAACAATACACCGACCTCCCAGCACGTACAATCCTTTTACATGGACGAGACCGAGGTCACCAACGTGATGTACTTAGAATATTTGGACTATTTAAAAAGTGTTTATCCACCCGAAAATCCAAAATACACCAATATTTACAAGGGTGCCCTGCCTGATACCTTGGTGTGGAGAAACAGATTAGGTTTTAACGAAACGATGACAAACAACTATTTGAGACATCCTGCGTATGCGGAATATCCCGTAGTTGGCGTAAACTGGATACAAGCAACACAGTTTGCCGAGTGGAGAACCGATCGTGTAAACGAAGTCATGTTGGAGCGCGAAGGCTATCTTTCCGAAGATGCAAAATACCAAGCCTCAACAGGCGAGGTTCAGGGAACGTTTAGCACAGAGGCCTACTTAAACAGACCTGAATCCGTGTACAACGGACAAATAGATTCCCTGCAAGGAAAAATGAAAAAGGACAGTGTTTCCGTTTTTGCAAAAAGAAGTAGTGGCGTTATTATGCCGGAATATAGGCTTCCAACAGAAACAGAATGGGAATATGCCGCGCAGGCACAAGTAGGTACAAGGGAATACAACAACTATAGGGGTAGAAAAAAATATCCTTGGGACGGTAGCTATACAAGAAGCGGACAACGCGTAGGCAGGGGCGATCAATTGGCCAACTTTAAGCAAGGAAAAGGAGATTATGGCGGAATTGCCGGATGGTCCGATGATGGTGCCGACATTACCGCAGAGGTAATGTCATACAAGCCAAACGATTTAGGCCTGTACGAAATGGCTGGTAATGTTGCCGAATGGGTTTCCGATGTCTACAGACCTATCGTAGATGACGAGGTAAGCGACTTTAACTATTACAGAGGTAACATTTATATGAAATCGGCCATTGGCGAGGACGGAAAAGTGAATATTCTAAGGGATTCCATCATTTTTGATACCTTACCAAACGGCAAACTAGTTGCCGTGAACCTTCCGGGCGAAATTAAAATGGTGCCCGTAGATGAGGACGAAACCTATTTGAGAACCAATTTCTCTACCAGTGACAACATAGGCTACAGGGATGGCGATGCAGGCTCCTCTAGATTCTATGACAGGTTCAGCGATGAAGAAGAAGGCGACAAAGGAAAAATGTACAATTCCCCAAAGCATAGTGTAGAGCGGGATTCTGCAGGGAATATTACCAGACAATATGACGAATCCAACACAAGAACATCCCTGATAAATGATGAAGTAAGGGTCTACAAAGGAGGGTCTTGGAGAGACAGGGCCTATTGGTTAGACCCCGCACAGCGAAGATACCTGCCACAATATATGGCAACGGACTATATCGGTTTTAGATGTGCGATGTCCAGAGTAGGATCCAAATCCCAAACCAAGAACAAAACGGTTAGAGGCAAGAAAGCAAAATAACTTTTCTTTAGACTTTAGATATAACGAAAGCCCTTTTTTTAAAGGGCTTTTTTTATCTTCGATTTTATGAATACAGCGGAACTACACGAGATATTTCTCCAACATCCCAGCATAAGTACGGATACGAGAAAAATAAGTAAAAACGATATTTTCTTCGCTCTAACAGGCGATAATTTCAACGGCAACATATATGCGCTTAAAGCGCTTGAAAAGGGCGCTTCCTACGCTGTTGTGGACGAAAAAAAATATGCGGTAAACGACAAAACCATACTTGTAACGGATGTTTTGAAAACCCTGCAACAGCTTGCCAATTTTCATAGACGTTATTGCAAGGCTCAAGTCATTTCACTAACAGGCAGCAATGGCAAGACCACGACAAAGGAACTTATAAACGCTGTGTTATCTAAAAAGTACAACACCATAGCTACCCAAGGAAACCTGAACAACCATATTGGCGTTCCCCTGAGCCTGCTCAGGATAGCTATGGATACGGAAATCGCAATCATTGAAATGGGCGCAAACCATCAAAAAGAAATCGAACTTTTAAGTACGATTGCCGAGCCTGACTTTGGGTATATCACTAACTTCGGCAAGGCCCATTTAGAGGGGTTTGGAGGCGTAGAGGGCGTACTAAAGGGCAAAAGCGAGCTGTACGACCACCTGATAGGGAAAAACAAGATCATCTTCATGAATGCGGACGACCCCGTTCAAAGGGAAAAATTAGGTTCTTACGTTCATACATACGGGTACAGCCAAACAGATAAGCAATATCTCAACATTAAAATGACCACGGCGCACCCGTTTGTAGCACTACTTGTGGAAGAAACCACCATCACATCGCAGTTGATAGGAAGCTACAACTTTACCAACTGCTGCGCCGCGATTATCATGGGCACATATTTTAATGTTCCTATGGCACAAATAAAGGAAGGCATCCAAAACTATGTCCCTGCCAATAACAGATCGCAATTGTTGGAAAAAAATGGTCATAAAATCATACTGGATGCCTACAACGCAAACCCTACCAGTATGGCGGCAGCCCTAGAGAATTTTGCCCTGGTACCTGCCACATCAAAAATATTATTTCTGGGGGATATGTTCGAACTCGGGGAAGCGGCCAAGGAAGAACACCAAGCGATTGCCGACCTCTCCAAAAGACTAGGTTTTGATACGGTATATCTACTTGGTGAAAACTTTTTTCAAGTAAAGAGCAGCTATCAGAAATTCAAAGCCTTTACTGACCTGCAAACCTATTTGAAAAACACTACTATCCCAGAAACAACTATACTTTTCATAAAAGGTTCCAGGGGAATGGCCTTGGAAAGGATTTTAGATTGGCTATAAATTACTTTCCCAATATAGGCATGCCTGTAGCGCGCAAGCTGAAGTGGGACATACTGGATTCGAACCGGTGACCTCTGCCCTGTCAAGGCAGCGCTCTAAACCAACTGAGCTAATATCCCTTTTTTAGTGCCGCTAAAGTAGGATTAAATTTGCATTCCACAAACCAAATTCTAAAGAACAAAAAAAGGCCTCCGTAAACGAAAGCCTTGTATTACCTGTGGGTGCTACTGGATTCCAACCAGTGGCCACCTGATATTTTTTGAATCAATTTGGCTTAAAGATCCGATTTTATAGGACGTATTGCCATTATTTTATAGATAAAACTTAACTTTTCGGGGAGGTAAATACGATGATTTCATGGTCGTTGGCAGGAATTGCGAGGAATAAGTCCTACGGATCCATACCGAACCCCAATAATCCATTTTACACCATAAAAATAGTCCTTTTACAAAGGTAAAAAATTCATCCCCTATAGGTACATAAATGTATGGGCGAGGGAATAGAAGCCTTACCGTGCCTTTACAGGGGGCATCCGGGATTAAATATTGGGGGAAAACGGTGATTAACGGTGGGGCTGATAAATATCATATTAATTCTAATAAAATAAAATTAATTTTAAGGCAGTAATCATCTTAAAGCGATACTATTGTGCAAGTAAAAAAGCATCCCAAAGCCGACTTGAATTGAAATAGTGGCCTTTACTTTGTTCTCGGCCGCGCCTTTGTGCTTTTCCTCGTAGGGAGCGCATTGTATATAATATGTTTTCCTTGGAACGGCTCATGGTCCATGGTAATACGTGTAACTTGCAAAAACACGATGCAAGATGTAGCCTCGTTTTTGACAGAGAAAGAATTCACGCGCTTCCTGTAAAGGATAATGGCATGCTAATAGCTAGTATTACGACGGCAGTGATGACCAATGAGTTGTTCTATCACTATTAACTGTCATTCCAAAACGGAGAATGTTAAATTTCATATATCACGTAAAGTGCATATGGCATATTTGCCAATCACAAAACCATTAACATATTGAAAATTAAACACCTCGTCTCAGGTCTATTTCTGTTCTTTTCTCTTTTGGGCTTCTCTCAAGAACCAAACGCACCGGCCTTCGGAAAAGGACTCTTTAATTTAGTAGGCAAAGACAGTACATGGACTATGAAAATAGGTACAAGAATGCAATTCTTGACCGTATCTAGTTTGGATGAGGGTAGTGACGAAGGTCTTGTGGATGCACAACAGAATTTCTCAATACGTAGGGCCAGATTAAAATTCGACGGCTTTGCCCTTTCTCCAAAATTGAAATACAAATTCGAGTTTGGTTTGTCCAATAGAGACCTTTCAGGTGCTTCTACATTTACCGGTAATGCCCCACGGTATATTTTAGACGGTGTACTCATGTGGAATTTCTACGGGAATTTTGAATTTTGGATGGGCCAGACCAAATTGCCGGGAAATATGGAAAGGGTCATTTCTTCAGGAAATATGCAACAGGTAGATCGTTCTTTATTGAACCGTACATTTACCATTGATCGCGATCAGGGTATTCAGCTAAGGCATACGTTTAATCTATCGCGCCAATTTTTGGTGAAGGAAAAAGTAGCCATCTCCCAAGGGGAAGGCCGAAATATTACTACCGGAAACCTGGGCGGCTTGCAATACACGGCACGATTGGAACTTTTTCCATTCGGAGACTTTGCAGCCTACAGTGGAAGTGACCTTAAAAGGATACAAAACCCTAAATTAATGCTGGCCGCAACTTTCGATCACAATCAAGATGCCGTAAAGACGCAAAGCAATCAAGGGGCGTATATGGAAAACGACATGGGATTCTATGAAACCGACATCAACACCATTTTTATTGATGCCATGTTCAAATATAAAGGGTTTTCGTTTATGGGGGAATATGCCCACCGGGAAGCGGATGATGCAATAGCAAAAAATTCCGATGGCACACTAAGCGGAGATGAAGTACAGATAGGAAATGGCATCAATCTTCAAACCGGATATCTTTTAGCACGTAATTGGGAGGTTTCCGGCAGATTTACGAATATAAAACTAGACCAGGGTATAACAGGAAGAAACCCCCAAAGTCAGTATACTTTAGGCCTTTCCAAATACATTGTCGGTCATAAATTGAAGGTTCAGACGGATTTGAGTTACTTGTCCGAAGAGGGGAACAACAGTCTGATGTGGAGATTACAGGTGGATATTCATTTTTAACATGACATTGGTCATAAAGCCTTTAAATTGATTTTTTCATCTTTATAGCCTGTACCACGAGTTTTAATATATGGACAACATATACTTTTTAATGATTGTGGCCTTGGCTGTTTTGGCCGTGGCGGATCTTGTAGTGGGCGTTAGTAATGACGCAGTGAATTTTTTGAATTCCGCTTTAGGACGATAATGATTGTGGCGAGCCTTGGTATAGCCTGTGGTGCGGTTTTCTCAAGTGGTCTGATGGAGGTCGCCCGAAAAGGTATATTCGTGCCGGGCGAGTTCATGTTCAGTGAGATCATGATCATCTTTATGGCCGTAATGATTACGGACATCTTATTACTCGATTTTTTCAACACTTTAGGTATGCCCACCTCTACAACGGTATCCATAGTGTTTGAATTGCTGGGAGCCGCTGTTGCCATGGCCTTAATAAAAATCGGGGCCGACAATGGTTCTATTTCCGAGCTTGTAAATTATATCAACACCACAAAGGCAACGGAAATAATTCTAGGAATTCTGCTGTCGGTTGTGGTCGCCTTTTCAGTAGGTGCCCTAGTACAATATGTTTCCCGTGTTTTACTGTCCTTCAACTTTGAACGAAAAGCCAAATGGGTAGGTGCCGTTTTTGGGGGGGTTGCCTTGACGGCCATTACGTATTTCACAATTATCAAAGGGCTTCAAGGCACTGACTATTATGTGGAAATTGCACCAGTAATTTAAGGTAAAACGACATTCATAGTTGTACTAAGTATCCGTTAAAAAATAAACATTACGTTTTAGGTGATATTATATAATTCCAATTTCCTTTAAAATCTTTGTTTGTTAGGTTTATTCCTTTCAATTCTTCGTCTGTTACTTTAATTC
>Ga0136560_1000385_pt1 | contig 21995 bp, 9 predicted proteins | sample AntRauMeHopE1497_FD_104925 | JGI IMG/M metagenome (GOLD analysis project Ga0136560, IMG submission 104925) | Saline lake microbial communities from Rauer Islands, Antarctica - Metagenome Hop E1 #497 | ecosystem: Environmental > Aquatic > Non-marine Saline and Alkaline > Saline | place... | reverse complement strand
GGCGAGACGTCGAGGAGGAGGACGAGGGCGGAGACGATCTCCAGGCCCCAGAAGAAGGAGAACACGACCCGGCGGTCCAGGGTCGAGGTCAGGGCGGTGTCGGCGAGGAAGACGGCGCAGCCCGAGGCGTAGACAGCCCAGAACGCCGGGTCCACGCGCTTGGGGAGGGCGGCGAGGAGGAGGTCGTTGGCCATGAGCAGGAAGAGGGTCAGAGCGACGTTGAGAGACACCCAGGGGGAGGAGCGCTGGAAGGAAGCGACCCGCCGGCGGCAGGGCGGCGTCGCCAGGGTGTAGCAGGGGCAGCACAGCGCCGCCGGGGTGCACCGGCGACGGTCCGCCTCCACCGCCAGCAGCACCACGTCGTGAAACCGCAGCGGTTTCGCGGGGGAGGGGCGGGCGGGGGACGGCGACACGCGGCCGCCGCCGCAGCAGCAGCCGCACGCGGGCGCCGACGCGGCGGGCACCCCGGCGGCCGGCGGCGCCCCGCCCGGGCGCGGCGAAACCGCGAGGCTGGAGTTGGCCTGCACGTGCGACGGCGACGCGACCGACCCCCCGCGGTGACCTGGCTCTGCCGCGTCGGAGCTCTGCCGCTGACGTCCGAGCGCCTGCAGGCCCTGCTGGGCTCTCCTCCACGACTCCTTCCTCCGCCCTGCCAGCGGTTTCGCGCCCATGCTCTCGGCCTCCCGCCTGACGTCGTCGCGGACCGCCTTGGCGTCGGACCCCGCGAAACCGCCGGGCCGCCCGCCGCCGACGTCCACCCCCCGCCTTGACCCGCCGGCCGTTCCGAGGCTCGCTGACGAGACAGCGGCCGGACCTGCCGGCAGAGCCGACGAAACCGCGGCGCTGCTGCTGCCGTCGTCATCGTCCACCTCGTCGATCGCCGCCCCCGTCAGCCCTGGCAGCCCTGCGCCCACCCCCCCCGCGGCCGGGCCCGGGAGGCCCAGCCCTCCCCCCGGGTCGCTGTTCTGCCGCTCCCGGCCCCGGGGCCGCGGCCTGGGCCTCGGCGCGTCGCTCGCACCCCTCCTCCTGCCCCCCCCGGCCGGGAGGTCGGGCACGAAATCGGCGGCCGACACACCGGGGGGCGGGCCGAGCATCCCCCCGATGAGGTCATCACCGCGGCCACCTTCGTCGTCGTCGTCGTCGTCGTCGGCTCTGCGCGGCGGCATCGGCGCGTCGCGTCCCCCTGTCTCGTCCAGGCTCGCCAGCGCTCCCGGCGACCGCGGTCTCATGAACGACGTCGCGTCGCTCATCCGGCCCGACTCGGCCCTCGGGCGCACCGACACGGACCCCGCGATGCTGCCCCGCGCGCTGCCAATGTCCACTCCGCCCCCGGCACCGCTGCCGAGCAGAGAGTTGCGAAACACGCCTCCCGTCGCGGCGCGGGCCGAGCCCAGGACCGAGCCGCCGCCCCCGCGCTCCGACGCGCCCGTCATGAACTCGTCACCGCCGTCGGTGCTGTCAGGCTCGTCCTCGTCGTCCCCGGTCCCCGCCCGGCGCTCGAAAACGCTCGCGGGGCTTTGTCCCTTGCCGCCGAGGCCGCCCCCGGCCCCCCTGGGCGACGCGCCGTTCATGCGGCGGCGCCGCTGGGCCGCGCGCTCGGCGGCCGCGGCCTTGGCGGCGCCGACGGCCGACCGCCCCACCGACATCCGGGCGCCGCCCTGCTGCGCCCGCAGCCCCGCGGCCGAGCCCCCGAGCCCGCCCCGCCCCTCGGAGCCCCTGGGCATCCTGCCCGAGGGGATCCGCACGAGGCCCCGCTCGGCCTTGGTGAGGTCGCCGCCGGAGAGCGCGGTGTCCGAGCGCTCGCCGTCAGACGTTGCGAGCGCCGCCGCGGCCGTCGCCCGCGCGGTGCGCCGCCTTGCGGCCTCACGAAGCGAGGTTGCGCGCGTGGGAATCACGACGGCCCCGGCGACGCGCGCCTCGGCCGTCCCAGCGAGCACAATGTTCGGGTCGGCGAGCAGCGAACGGACCCGAAGCGTCTCCCGGAGCTCAAACGCGGGGTCGTCCGTCTCATCAGGCACGCCCGACGCGGCCTTGTCTGCCATGGTCGCCCAGGCACGCGCTCGGAGGGCGCGTGGCCCGTCTCGAGCGTGCTGCGTCCGGGCTCAGGCGACCGCCGCCGCCCGGCCACCGCGGTTTCTGTCCGCACGTGGCTTCACGGTCGTGCGCTGGGACAGCGTTCCGTCCGCGCGGCAGCGCGTCGGAAGGGGGCCTGGTTGCGGCCCTCCACTCGCGCGTGAGTGATGTGTCGCCGATCGGGGGCGAACAGTCGGCGGAGTCTTGGCTGCTCAGGGCGCTCCCTCCTCCTGGCTTGTGGAGTGCCGTGTGCCCGGGGAGCACGGGGCATGGTCAGAAGCGGGTGACATTCACGGCCCGTGCAGCATGGACCACGCATCACTCTGGCTTGGCAGGCTCGCCTGCGGGCTTGGCAGCCGAAGGCGGCGCGGTTGCAGCCGCTGGGGGCCTGCCCTCGCGCCCGTCCGAGGACGCGGCAATGTCCATCTCCTTCTTGACGATCTCCTTCAGGCGAATGATCATGCGCTTGGCGGCTGCCTCGCCCCTGAGCGCCAGGCGCCGGCTGAACTCAAGCCACTCGGCAAGCTCAAGCGTCCCGTTCGAGTCCTGCGGGACAGAATGCGCGGGCCCGTGAACAGAGGTGACGCGAAGGTAGCGAACCGCGTGCCACACATCCCCTGCCGAGGCGCGGGGGCTCGCATGCCCCGAGGGCGAGACGCCTGAGCCTCACCTTATCGGCCTTGTTGATCTGGGCCTGGGCAACGCTCTTGCTTGTCTTGTCCCATCCCACCGCGCGGCCCAGGATGACAAACTCGTCCGCATCGAGGGAGCCATTGCCTGCGAGCGGTCGCGGCGCGGGGAGCGAGCGGAACGGCGATCCGAAAATGGCAGGCGCGACGGGCGGTCGTCAACCCATCAGCGCGCGTGGCGCTGGCGGCCTCACCGTCGCGGTCCAGCGTGTTGAACAGGTCGGTCAGCATCGCCTTGAGCTCATCGGTCAGCTCTGGAAGCTCCTTGGGAAGGGCGGCCTGCGGGGCAGGGTTGGCAGTCACGACCGTCAAGCCGGGTGCTCAGGGCCAGGCCCGGAAGCCGCTTCCGGTGGCGCGGGGGACTCTGAGTCACCAGCCCGAGCAAGTTCCCTGTCGCAGGGTCGGCATGGGGCCGGCCGCGCGGACAGGCGGTGCTCGGCCGCGCGAGAAAGCCGATGCCGCGCAGCCTAGTCGGGCCGGGCCGTGTCGTGCTTCCCGGCGCTGCAAACCCTGCCAATCTACGGGTAGGCGCCCTCCGAACCACGAGCTTGCGAGCGTCAGCGCGCCTCGGGCCGGGGTCGGCCAGCAGGCCTTCGCGCCGGCAACCCTTGGACAAGCGAGATAGGCAGGCTCACCGCCATGGCAGCTGCTGAGGGCTCCGTGGAAGACCAGCTCGGCCTCTTGCAGCACAAGTCCAGGGGTTTGGAGGGTCGACTGGTCGAGAAAGGTAGTGCAGCGCAGCGCTACGGCGCTGGTGCGCAGGTTGCGAGCGGCCAAGAGCAGAGCTTCCCGCCAGCGAGCCAATGAGCGGAAAGCAGGCGTCCAAAGGGCTTGCACTGGTGCCGCAGTCGGGTTGGGGCGTGTCTGCCAGCACGCTGGTACCGATGCGGGCTCCGTCTCGGGCGATGCTGGTCCTTTTGGCCGTCGGCGCGTTGACGGGCTTTTTCTTGGGCCGCCTGGCATCGCCCAACGGTTCCAGCAGCGGCACCAACAAGGCTGTGGGATGGACGACAGTGCATCACTCACCGGAGCCCAACCTGAGAGCAGCGACTTCGTCGCCCTGCCCGTTGGTGCCGCCGCAGACGCCCGACGGCTGCCCAGTCTGCCTAAAAACGGAGACCTTTGTGCAGGGAACGCCAGAGCCTGCGCCGTCATGTCCTGCAGTCCCCAGGACAGCGGATCCGGCGCCCAGGAACGCCGGGGAGGCCACGCCCGAGGTGCCCGGCGAAGCGCCTTCTCGTGACCTCACGCCGACGACTTCGGTGGCGTACTTCAGGGGCCTTGACCTCCACATGCGTGGGGTGTGTGTGACGCCGAACATGCCGTACAGCGTGATGGGCCTGACCGAGGAGTCGTGCGGGGACGCGGCCTTCTTGCTCGAGCTGATGAACGCGACGAAGAATCGGGTCAAGGAGTGCACGCACCGGCCGGACATGACGCGGGCGGCGTGCAGGGGGTACGGCGTCTTCTGCGACAGGGTGGACGACCCGCTCGGGGGCAACTCGGCGGACGTGAACAAGCTCGTCTTCGTCGAGCGGGCGGGCCTGGCTCCGATCGAGTTTTGGGACGCCAACTACGGGCACATCGTCACGGACGGCGCCATGGCCGTGGCTGCCGTGAGGGCGAGGGAGACGGGGGCCCTGAGCCGCGCGCCGGGCGGCCCGCTGGCCGAGGCGGCGGCGGCCGACACGGCACCCATCTTCCTCTGGCGCGCGCGGGGGAAGACCTTTGCCGGGCCGCAGCTCAACACGCTGTGGCAGAAGTACATGCAGCCGTCCGGCCTGCGGTACCTGCCCGTCTCGGACCACGCGGTGTGCTTCGGAACCGTCACTGTGCTCGCCCAGCCCCTGAACATGCTCTCGTGGCAGCGGATCGCCTCCGCGCCCTCCCTGCGCATGTCAGAGGCGTGGTCGGCATACTCCCGCCTCATCCAGTTCCCCTCGGACCACCCCGACAGGGTGGAGTTCTTCACGGATGCGTACGCGGACCGGGCGGCAGCGGTCATCGACTCGAGGGGGGCGGACCCGGGGATGGGCTCGTCCTCCCGCGCCGACGTCCTCAGGCGGGTGCGGGCACTCCGGAAGGCCGTGGCGGAGAAAGCGCCGGCGGACCTGCTATCGGGGCCGGCGTGCTCGGGCGGCGGCGAGGGGCCCGTGCCCAGGAAGCCCAAGGTGATGGCCATCTCGCGCACGGGGCGGCGCAAGGTCCGAAACATGGAGGCTCTGCTGTCGTGGTTCCGGGAGCGGGGGTACGACGCGTCGGTGTGGGACCCAAAGGGCTCGGCGCAGGAGCAGGCGCAGGCGATCCAGGCTGCCGACGTCTTCGTGTCCAACCACGGGCAGGGGCAGGCGTGGGGCATGTTCCTGCGGGAGGACGCAGTGATGCTGACGCTGTGCTCGGACAACCAGCTGCACCTGGGGTCTTGCACGTACTATGCGGTGGCGTCCCGCAACGCGGGTCACAGCCCCCGCCGCGTCTTCACCCTCGTCTCCAAGGACGCGCACTTCTTCGGAGGGTCCCGCAAGACGGACGAGTTCATGCGGCAGCAGGTGCAGCAGCACGGCGGCAAGGACGCGAGCGACTGGCACTACAAGAGCACGCACTGGGACGACATCGACGTCAACCTGGGGCAGTTCAAGGAAGAGTGGTCGAAGCACCTGGGGGGCACCGAGGGGAACGCGGAGGACTTCCGGAAGTGGTGGTGCGACTTCAGCGACGTGGTGCAGGCCGCGAACGACGCCGACGGGGAGGCGTTGCCGACGCAGGACGCAGACTCGTACCTGTCCAAGCGGCTGCCGCGCCTGGGGCCCGGCCTCAGCCTGGTCTGAGCATGTGCCCGGCCCGACCTGCCAGCGCCTTAGAAGACCCGAACCCTTGTTGCACCTAGCACGCCCGCGCGGCGCCACGCTCGGCGGCATGCCCGTGCACTCGACAGCGCCACACTCGGCGGCATGCCTGACAGGCACCCCCACACGCGATCGCCACGGTGCCAGGTCCATCGCAAACGCCGCGCAACGGTGGCATGAGCGATCGCCGGGTGCCGGCGTGTGTGTTCGGTGCTGTGTAGAAGCAGGCATCCGCGGCGGGGGCATTTTGGCTCGTCGCTCTGGCTCACGCACGGGCTGCCGTGATGCGCTCACTGGCGGGCCGTGGCCGGGCCCTGTCCCCATGGCCGTGCTACATGGTCACGCCAGGGGGCGGGCGCCACCTGCGGGCGTGCGCGGCTGCGCAGAACGGCGGCGGAGCCTGTTCTGGCAGAGCCGTGCGAAGCGGCGCCGTCTCCACGTCGATGGGGGGCAAAGCCCCATCGGAGACCCCCTGCTTCCGCGCCCGCTGCCAGCAGCGCCGCGGCGCACGCCGCGTGCCCTGCCCCCTGCGCCCGTCGGAGGGCGGCGCTGCCGGCCCGCTGGCGGAGCGACGCCGCCCCGGCGTCCCCCAGCGGGCCCCAGCGGTCCGGCGCGAGCAGGTCAAGGAGGGCACCGGGGGCCGCCGCCTCGGCGGGCGCCGCCGCCGCCGCCTCGAACGGCCGGTGGTACGTGTGCCCCCGGGGGAAGCCGATGGGCCCAAGCCCGTCGGGGGCCGTGCCGCCGCCGCCGGGCCTCTCGCCCCTGCGCGGCACCGCGGCGAGCTCTGCCACGCCGACCCCCGATGACGTCATCGCGGCGATGTCGGCGCCGGCATCGAGGAGCTCCCCCACGGCCGCTCAGCTGCCCGCCCATGCCGCCGGCGCGTGCGTGCCGGGGTGCGTTGTGGCTGGGCCCGCCGGGTCGGGGCCCACGATGCGGTCCAGGGCCGGCCCTACGCCACCCGCGTCGCTGTAGCCGCCAAGACCATCCGTGGTGATGCTGCCGAAAAACCCGAAAACGGAGAGAATCTGGTCGGCGCCGGCCCACGGCCGACCAACCCACGCCGGGTGGACGATGGCCGGCTCGCCTGGTGCGTCGCCATGCGGCATGCCGTCGGCTGCGGCTGCGCTCGGAGTCGCCCTGGGCTCCGCCGCGGCAGCCGAGGCGTCGGCGCCGGTCTCGATTCTCTCTGCCTCGCGTTCGATCGCGGCCGCCATCGCGTACATCGTTGTAGGACATGCCGACGAGGACGCAGCGATCAGCGGCGTTGGGCCGATGGCAGGCATCGCCACGCACGGAAACGCCTGCGCCGAGCGGGCAAGCTCGTCACCCATGCCACCTTGCGAGAACGAACTCACGGCAAGGTTTTCGTTGGTCGTCGCCGGCGGGCGGCCCTTGTCACGGAGTGGCCCGAGCCTAGGGGTTACTCACCGTCTTGGGCGAGGCAACCACCGGAAGGCGCGCGCCGCGTCCTCTGAGCCGCTGATACGGGCCGGAGCGCTCGAATCACAGCACAAGTGGTCACCAAGATGCCCTGCCGGGACTGCGGCGTGTGTTTGATGTCAGCTGCGAGCTCGGTGCCACGACCAGACTCACGCCCGGACCGCGGAGACTGGATCCTGCGCTGGTTGCGGCGCCGTGAGCTGCTGCCATCGCGGACAGTGCGGTGCGCCTGTGATCTCCTGGCGTGCCGTGGGGCTCCAGGCTTCTCTGCGACTCTTGCCGCAGTGTGACGGGCGCGAGCCGCGATTTGGGCCGCAGATTCAGACCAAGCCGTGCCAGGATCGCTCTACGGCGGCTGTTAATCCAAAAATGACCACGCAGCGCAGCATCGGTCAGGGCGACGCGCTCGCGTACATCACTAGGCGCGCGGGCCGTGCCGCCCGCCTCGCTCGCTGCCACAGGAATCGCTCGCGCGCCGCGTGGCTGCCACCGGCCCGATCCCCGCGCGTCACCCAGCCCGCCGCCGGCTTACGGCGCACCTGGCGGCTGGCCGCGAGGCCGGGCCGCCGGTGTCGCTCGTGGCCGGGGCGGGCTGGGCGCGTCGCGGGAGCTGGGGGCTCGGTTGAGAGACGCGACGCGGCGAGCGACTTGCAGCAGCGGCTGGGCGGGCGGGAGCTACGGCATACCGCCGTCCGGACGGCCCGTGCCGGTCCGCGCCCGGGCCGAGGGGCCGGAGGAGTGGTGGTCAGTTGCTCGGGCGGACCTTGGACCTGTTCGCCGTCTCGACCAGAGTGGTGGTCGCCGCGAGGGACGACGTGCTGGCAGAGCGGCGCGACTGCAGAGCCGCGAGGACGCTGCCCGAGCTCGCCTCACGGGTGAGCGGGGCGGGCGGGCGGCCCGCGGCGAGGAGCCCCGCCGGAAGGGCGCCGCGCCCCTTGCCCGCCGACGGCCCGCGCCCGGCGCCGCGCTGGGCCGCGGGCCCGGGCAGCGTCGTCATGGGGTTGGAGAACGCCTGCAGCGAGTCGCGGCGGTCGGAGAGGGCCGGGGCGGGGGCCAGGCGGCGGGCCGGGCCGCCGAGCGGTGCGGGCGTGCCCCGTCGCTCCAGGAGGTCCGTTGAGGCATCGGGGGACATCTCCCCGTCGCGGCTCTGCACCGCGCCGGCCGCGGTGGCGCCGTCGGCGGGGGGGCCGCGGCAGCAGCAGCAGCACCAGGCTCCCGGGGGCGGCGCGGGCGCGGGCGCGGCGTCGTCGGCGTCGGCATCGTCCTCCTCCTTCCCCGTGGAGGGGAGGAGCTGCCGCGACAGGACGGACGCCGCCCTCCGCCTCAGCCGGCAGAGGACCATCACTCCGTACTTGACGCTGGAGGACCCGAGGGCCAGGAGGACGACGAGGAAGGCCGCGACCGTCGCGCCGTTGCAGAGCAGCACGGCGGTCGGGAGCCAGTCGTGTCCCGACGTCGCGTAGTACATGTTCGCCACCTGGGAGATGGTGAGAGACGTGAGGGACACCGCCTCGAGGCCGTTGACCACGGGGTCCTGGTACGGCTTGATGGCCAGCTGCGCCACGAGGAAGAGGAGGAGCCACAGGGCGGCCAGGTACCCCTGCCCCACCGCGTCGGCCCCGGCAAAGGCGGCGATGAATGCGAGGCCCGTCTTGCGGACGAGGACGAGCGCCTCGAAGAGGTAGCGGCCGCGGCGGGTGAGGCTGAGGCCGCGGAAGAGGAAGCCGAACCGGGCGCGGAAGACGGGGTCCTCCAGCCGGTGGGAGTTGCGGAGGAGGACCGCCACTCCGAGGACGGGGATGCCGAGGCCGTAGACGACGCCGCCGACGACGGCGAGGGGCAGGATCGTGGAGCGATAGGCGTCGCTCGCGGTGGACACGCTGAGGTCCGAGCTCAGGAGCGTCTCCCCGTAGATGAGCGACGGGTAGAGGTCAAAGGCGTTGAAGATGGACCGGAGGACGCCGAAGTGGAGGACGAAGAGCAGAGCCACCACGCTGTGCGAGGCAGAGCGGAGGTTCCGACGGAGCAGAGCGAGGGCCGGCAGAGCCGCGCCGGGCGGGGCGGGGCGGGCGGCGGCGAAGGAGAAGGAGGCCTCGTCGGCCGTGACGGCGGGGCCGGACGTCGGCCGAAGGGGGGAGTTGGGCGGCAGAGCGGAGGCCGCCCCACCCTGCTCCGTCCCCGAGTCGTCGCCGGAGGAGGATGATGCCGCCGGGTGCCGGCTCTGCCCCGACTGCAGGTGCAGCGAGGTGAGTGACGGTCCCCCCAGGGTGCGGGCGGCCGTTGCCCTGCAGGCGGTGCAGGTGTCGGACGCCGCGCGCCGGCAGAGCACGCAGGCGGCAGCCCTGAGGCAGAGCTGTCCCACGGTGACGGCGGCGGCGATGACAAAGGGGGCGATGACGGCGGCGACGGGGAGGAGGAGCGACGCGACGAAGCGCTGCTCGAACGTCGCTCCCGTCGCGCACTGCACGGGGAAGAGCGACACCGTGGCGCCCCCCGCGGCCTCGCCGACGGACAGCGTGGACCGGACCTCCTGGCTCCCCGCGAGCCGCAGGGCGGAGAGCACGCCCAGGGCCTGCAGGTAGTTCACCAGCGACCGCATGACGGGCGTCGCTCGCTCCTTGGCCGCGTCGCTCTTCTTCTTCAGCCGCTTCTGGTTCGCCTTGAGGACCGCGTCGTACAGGGAGGCGCCGTCGCCGCCCTTCTTCAGAGGGCTGAGCGTCGCAGTCACGGCCCCCTTGCGGCGACGACCCTGCCGCAGCCCCGCGGCGACCCGCGCGGCGGACACCACCGATGCCAGGGAGGGGCTCGCGGCAGAGCCGGGGGCAGAGCCGGGGGCGTCGCTGTCGTCGGACGTCTGCGGCCGGCGGATCGGATCCGGTCTGCCGACAGACGCCGCGCCGCCGCCGCCACCGCCGCCGCCGCCGCCGCCACCGCCGCCGCCGCCGCCGCCGCCTTCTGCCGGCTTGCCCGCCGCGGCTGCGCGGGCGAGGAGGCCCGCGGCGCGGCGTCGTACCGCCTTGCGCCTCGCCCCGGCCTCGGCGGCGGACCCCACCGGCGCCGCGCCGTCCCCCGCCGAGGAGGCGTTTCCGCGGCCCCCCGACGACACCGCGGGGGCCGGGAGCGACACCGACGTCATCTCGATCAATCCGCCCGGCTTGGCGCCCGCAGGCCCCCTCCTCGGGCGCGAAACCGCGCGACCGGCCCTCCCCTTGTCCGGCCCCGCCGCGGCGGCGGCGGACGCGCCGTCGGCCTCGGCCTCGTCCGCGTCCGCCGACGACGGCGACGCAACCATCGTCAGCAGCCCGAGGACCACCACTCCCGAGGCGACGGCGGCGACCCAGCTCGTGGTCTTGTCCCAGCACCGCAGGCAAGGGCTCCCGGAGAGGCCCGACGTCGTCGCGAAGCCTGCCTCGCACACGCCGCACAGGGGGCCCGTGTGGCCGAAGGAGCACGGCTGGCCCGAGGAGTCGACCAGGGAGTCGTTGACGAGGCACGACGACTCGACGGGGCACGGGTGAAACCGCAGGTCGGGCACCCGGAGCCACCACTTGTGCCGGGCCCCGCCGTGGAGCCAGGCAGAGCCGTTCCCGAAGCCTGCGGAGAACACGCCGTTGCTCTGCCGGGGCCGGGTCTGGGCGAGGCCCGCCCTCCGGTCGACGTCCTCGTGCCAGGCGCCAACGGTCGCGAATGCCTTCCCCTCGGTGCAGAGCATGCCGGGGCTGCAGGGGCGGCAGAGCGTGGACCCGCCCAGCGAGAAGAAGGACTCCAGGCAGGGCTCGCACGCCGACGCGTTGCCGGCGAAAGGTTTCTCCGAGCCCTCGTCGCAGGGGCGGCAGCCAAACGCGGCCGTGGAGTCGAGGAGGAAGCCAGGGGCGCAGAGGCAGCCAGTTCCGGCGGGGTCGCTGACCTGGTGCGGGAAGGGGCAGCTTGCCGGGATGACCCTGACCACCTGGCCGGAGCGCTGGATGGGGAGGCCGCGAAGGGTGGTAAGCAGGACCAGGTCGCCCGTGCGGGTGGGCGTCACCGTCACCCGAGTGATGGTCTCCAGGAAGGCGTCGCGGACCGCGCCGATGAGCCCCGCCTGCTGCAGAGCCGGCCCGTCGGGCCCGCCGGTGGCGTTGGCGTGGGACCCGAGCGTGACGGCGCGGACCTCGAGGGGGGAGGCCTGCGCCCCCGAGACGGCCGAGGCGGCGGCGACGACGGGCGCGGGCTGCCCGAACTCGTCGGCCGTGACGACGAGGCCCCTGAGGGCGCCGTTGCCCGGGACGGTGCGGGGGAGGGGGAGGGGCGCGGTGCGGAGTTCCGTTACGGCCTGGCTGGCGGCCAGGACGAGGGAGGACCGCGCGGCCTCGAGCTGGGACGTCGTCGGCCGAGGCATCAGGCTCAGGGATGCCACTGTGACGACCGTGGCGTTGCGGGCGCCGGAGGGGGTGCCGCAGGAGGTGCCGTCAAAGGCCCCCGTGCCCGCGAAGGCCGCCCGCTCGTCGGGCTCGGGGCACACGTCGGCCGAGACGTCCGGGCCGAAGGGCAGCGAGGACTGCGCGCGGCGCCCCGACCCGCCGGCGGGGGCGGCCCCGCCCGAGGGGGCGGTCTCGGCGACGGGCGCGTTGGCCTGGGCCTCAAAGGCCTCGAGCTCTGCCGCGGCCAGCGTGACCAGCGCGCTGACGACGACGTCGACCCGGCGCTGGTCCCCCAGGGCCGACGGCGAGAGCCAGTCCGGCACCACCGACGCGAAACCGCGGCCTGCCACGGCTCGGATCAGGGTCCTGACGGCCTCGGTGCTGCGGTAGGGCGTCGACGTCACTCCGAAGGCGATCCGAGCGACGCGGAAGGCCCCCTGCTGGCCGCCGGAGAAGTACCCCGCGTCGGGCGGCAGAGCCGAGAAGAAGCTCTGCCGGTAGTCGACGGGTCCTGGGAGGAGCGACGCGCGGACGACGATGCCGCGTCTCTCGATGAGCGTCGCCCCGCTGCTCGCGAGGGCTTGGTCGACGAGGTCGGGGTCCGATGGCTCGGCGGCGAGCACTGCCCGCGCCATGAGGGCCGCGGCGGGGCCGCCGGCGTTCTGGAACGCGGCGGAGGCCTCGGAGCCGAGGGACTGGGACGGGAGCCCAGGCCTGGACTGCTGGTCCATCTCCTGCTGGGTCCGGCGCCACGTCACGATGTCGAAGGAGACAGCGAAGGTGTCCGTCACGTCGAGGTTGCCTCGGCTCGCGCGGGGGTGGGTCAGGCTGAACCCGACCCGGCGGGGGCCCGACCCGGGGGGCAGGCTGTCCGTTGGGACGGTGAGGACGATGGGCGGCCGGGTGGCGCCGACGCTCTGGGCGATGACGTCAGCGCCGTCGCCGAAGCCGATGAGGCCGTTCGCGCCGGCCTGACCCTGCCCGCTGCCGGGGACGGGCCGCAGCGACACGACGTCGACGAGTCGGAAGGAGGACGGGTCGACGGCCAGGGAGACGACGAAGGGCGACAGGTTGGAGACGTCGACGCGCTCTGCCGCGGGTGACGTCGGCGTGGCGGAGATGACGAAGGAGGCGGGGCAGACGGTGGCCCAGGCGACCTGGACCGACACGGGGACGCGCGTCAGACGCAGGAGGGGGTCAGACGTCGTGACCACGAGGTGGGTGGTCAGGCCCCCCGGCTCCCCGACCGGGGGCTCCACCCGCACCGAGAAGGTGGCGCTCTCGCCCTCCAGGAGGCGCTGCCCCACCCCGGCGGACGGGGCGAGGCCCGAGGCGGGGTCGAGGACCCGGACCCAGGGCACCACGGCCGCCACGCGGACGTCTAGGTGGGCTCTGCCGGCGTTGGACACGGACACGGAGGTGGTGGCGGAGTCTCCGGGGCGGACCAGGATGTCGAGCGCCGACGTCCCCACCACGGCTCTGCCGGCGTTGACGTTGGCGTTGACGTTGACCGTGACGGAGCCGGCCTCTCGCGCGGCGGGGTCCGGGAGGTCCGGCTCTACCCGCAGGGCGTGCGCGGCGGAGGGGCGGCCGTCGGGGAGGCCCGACGCGTTGAGGAGGACGGGGACGGAGGCCGTGCCGGTGCCGCCGGTGCGGCCGAGCTCGAGCCAGCCGGGGAGGGTGAGCGACGCGGCGCGGCCGTCCAGGCCCACGACCGTCCAGGAGAGTGTTGGTCTCGCGAAGACGTTGAAGGAGGCGGAGGCGAGCGGCGACGTAACGGACATCTCCCCGGCCACCAGCTCCGGGTTGACCAGCGTCGCTCCCTCGGGGAGGCGGAGCACGGTGACGTTGACGAAGAGACTCGACTCGAGTCCGGGCAGCCAGTCCGACTCGGGCGGGGGCGGCCCGCCCAGGGGCCTGTCCAGGCGGCTCTGCCCGTCCCTGACCACGAGCTCTGCCAGGACGAAGCCCCTCTCGGGGCGGATGATGCCGTTGGGCTCGGCGGCGTGGATCTGCAGGGTGAGCTGCGGGGCGAAGCCCGAGGACGCCTGGGCGACGGCCGTGCCGCGGACCTCGAGCTGCGCCAGCGTGACGGCGTCCCGTGCGACGTCGATCTGCTCTGCCGGCATGATGGGGCGGCCGAAGCTGTCGCCGAAGCGGGACCTCGAAGTGACCGGGCGTAGAGCCCACACGAGCTCTCGCCTGCCGGCGTCCTCCGAGGGCATGGCGTCGTCATCGTAGACCACGATCGGGAGGCCGAGGGGCTGGTCCGTGGCCGACTCGACGGCCGACACGAGCTTGATCGTCCGCGTCGTCGCGAGGCTGGGGCCCGCGGCCCGGGCGGAGGTCAGGGGCATGGTGTCGGGGGGAAGGGCCGCGCTGCCGGCGTGGCCTGCGCCGGTGTTGGTGCTCATGGCATCGAGCTTGAGGAGCCCGGCCCAGGAGTCGACCGAGCCAACGGCGAGGGCGGTGAGGATGGACTGGAAGGCCCACGTGTCCGAGGCCAGCCGGATGACGGGGACGTCCTGCGAGCAGCATCGGGGCGCGGGGGGGGTTGGGGGGAATGGGGAATGGACACCGGGGCACGCGAGGAGCGTTTGCGGCACGCTTGCAGCGCGTTTGCGGCGCGGGCCTGGGACCCTCGGGCGCTCACGGGGGAGTCGGTCACGTTGAAGTCGAGCCTCGCAAAGGCCGCCGGCAGGGCGAAGCTCGTCCAGTTGTGCTCGGCCGGGTCGAACGGGCCGACCGGCGCGATGGTGTGGTTTGGAAGGCCGGTCGCGCTGTCGTGCAGCAGCCGCAGGATGACCTCGGCCGACACGGAGTACTGCAGCAGCCTGGACGTCTCGAAATCCACGGGCTTGGAGACCGAGTAGGCCACCACGACGGGAGCGATTGCCCCCGTTGTGTCCGTCATGGCCATGACGCCCGTATCCTCTGTTCTCCTGCCCCGCATACGCCAGGCCGTCTTGGTCTGTGATTCGTCCACTGACATGTTGGGGAACACGTGCGGGGGCAGAACTGCGACGGGAGCGGCTGGTTGAACATCGTGATGCTTCCCGCGAGTTCCCGGCACGGCCTGGCCTTTCACTGAGGCCACCAGCGCGCCTCCGGCCAGAGAGTCTCACCTTTGTTGCCTTCCACGTCAACAACAAAAACCCGGCAGAAGGTGGGGATCCCGTCTTCAATCTTGGTATTTTCCGGGAGGTTGATCACGACCGGGCGGCTCGCGTTGAGCTGCAGCCGGTCGACCAGACCCGTGACGGTGGTCTCGTTGTCGGCACGGATGAGCTCCTCGAGGTTCCTCATGCAACCGACGACGGCAGACAGGTTGGTCTGTGCCTGCGTGACCGGCTGTTCGTCGAAGCACACCTGGTTCGCCGTGGCGAGACCCAGCATGCCCGCTACCAGCAGCAAGGCCAAAGCCCTGGTTTGCGCCATGGCGCCCCTCCGGAATGGATCGGGGCCGTGGGGCCGGCGCGGCCGGAGAGTGCGAGGAAGGCCTGGGACGAACAGCAAGCTCTGTCCGCGCTCCGGGCGAGCCTCTGCGCCGCACAGAGGGCTCAGAGCCCCTGTCGGCTGAGCTCGAGGTTTCGCCAGTGCCAGGATTGCCTTCCGCGGGGCGCGTGTCCCTTGCTCCGAATCTGGGCCGCCCCAGGTCGATGAGGTCGCCTCGTTGCCACTCTGGCGACTCCCGGCCAACATGATGCGCGCGGCTCGAGCCCAGGCAGCGCTGCGCTCGTGCCGGGCGCATGAAAGCGCAGTGTTCTGTGATTGTTGCGCTGGTTATTTGCGGCAAGAGCACGCGACAAGGCATTCTGAACCAGCGGGACAGCACGCTCAGTCAGTAGCTCTTCTCGAGCCCGGCGGGGCGCTCCTTCATCGCCAGCGCGTTGTGGAAGCTCCAGCCCGCGATCCCGGCATCGAAGTTGATCCACTCGTCGCCGTGGTTCGCGATCGGGAACTCCGGGTCACAGATGCCCAGTTGCGGCATGTGAACCTCGCGCTTCCGCCTCAGCGCGGCGGCCCACCAGCTGAAGGTGGAGCACGACAGCGCGACGCGGTCGGCCATGAGCACTGCGGCGAAGTCCTGCCGAATGCTCTGGCTCGTGACCACTGCTCCGTGGTTCTGCACGAGCGAGACCACGGGCGCAGACTTCTCCCCCTTGGGCTCCGTGACCACCACGATGCGCCGCAGCGTGGCGTTGCCCCCCGCCCCCTCGATGGCCTCCCGTCGCTCCCGGATCATGCCGTCCCAGTACCAGGCTGGCATCGGCACCAGGCCGTTTCCCCTCCCCTTGGCCAGCTCGGCTATCTGCGTGCCGGCGATGTCGCCGACCCGCGCGTGGACGACCAGGTCGTCCGCGTCGATCAACCGACTCGCTAAGCCGCCGGCGTCGAGGCCCGCGGCGTTGAACCAGCGCCTCCCCGCCGCCAGGAAGTGCTTGAAGTACGTGGCGTCGTGCCCGTACGCGTTCAGGACGATGTCCCGCGCCCGCCGGTCCTCCGCGATGCCGAACACGTCGAGGTGCACGTGCCGATTGAAGGTTTGCGTCTCGCCGCCGCCCTCGGGCTGGAACCCCTTGGGCCGCTTCTGCGCCCGGCGCGGCCCCGCGTCCGGGAACATTTTTGTCAGCATGTCCTTCTGGCCGGTGATGACGAGCTCAAAGCCTAGCAGCTCGTGGAGCGCGCGGGCAGTGAAATACTGGAACATGCAGTTTCCGAGCCGGCCCTTCCACCCCAACATGATGCGGCCCCGAACGGGGACCCCACCGTCAGTGCTGGCAAGCGGGAGGCGGAACTGCCGAGGGAGGTCGGCGTCCGCCCCCGAGGGCTGGTACCAGAGGCCGGGGTCCGCGAAAGCCTTCGGAATCGCGCCCGGCTTGACCGCCTCGATGGGGACGACGGAGGGTGAGGGTGTCGCAAAGGGTGACACAGACGGTGACGGGGTCAGGCTCGGCGACGGGGTGGCGCTTGGGGACGGACGAAATTGCGTGCCGGCATCAGGAATCGCCAACGACGGCACGGGGTCCTTGCGAGACGCGTTGGCCAGGACCGTGAACCTCGAGGCGCCAAAGCTTCCGCGGAGCCTGCTCGGCAGGTCCATCCCGGCCGTGGCTATGACGAGGAGGACGAGAACCGCTGCGCTCGCAACCGCGGTGCAAAGGACGGGGGAGCGCCCGCTCACCGCTGCACGCTCTGTCTCTGAGTCAGTGTCTAGCCCGCTGTCGCGGCCGCCCGTCGCGGCTGCGCGCCCGCCTTCGCCGGAGCCAGCGATCTCGGTCAGTGCCTCGTGCCCGCGCCGTCGGCCGCTCATCACCGACCCACGACCAGAGCGCGGCCTCCTGAAGCGCGACAACTTGTACCAATTTTCGCGCCGTGGCCTCGACCACGCAAAGTGCCTCCGGCCGGGCAACTGGGCTTGCCGCGTTGCGAGAGCTGGCGCTCTCTGCTCGCCAGGTCCCGCGTTCCGCCGCCGTGGGGCTTGGCCCGGGACGATGGCGGCGGTACGATGTGTTTGGAGGACACTTGGCGTGCTCAGGCGTCCAAAATTCGGCTCGTGAGCGCGTTTTCGTGCATTGCGGCTGCAAGTGGCGGGCCCTCCCCTGGGTCGCCGTCGTCACGGGCCCGCAGTCATAGCTGAGCACACGACCCGCTGCGATCGCTTAAGCGATCGGGTGATGCTGCAGGCTGTACGGTGCAGCCCACGGGCGTCAGACTGGCGGCGCTGCGGGCAATCTCGCGGCCTCGCAGACAGCCTGGAATAGGAGCATGGGTGCAAGCACGGCACGACGTTCGTGCACGCCCGGCTCCAACTGCTGGCTGCCCCGACATTGAAGCGACGGACCATCGAGGGCTCTGCGCTCGAAGCATTCTCGCTTCCCACAGCACTCACCTGGGGACAGCCTGTCCACGACCTCGGACGAAACGACATATTTGTAAGAACTGTCACTCTGCCGGGGTATGAGGCCCAGAGGGGGCCGCCTCAACCGAGTGCGGCCTGCTCTGACTCTTGGCTGGCATTTGCCACCCGTTCGTCCAACCGCCTCGACCCTTCACGCGCAGCCCAGCGGCCCCAGCTTCCGGACTGACGAGATGGCCTCGAAGTCATCTGCCGTGGTGCGCCGCTCCGGCCGCCCGACTCGGCGCCCGACTCGGCTGGATGACGGGGGCGACGAGCTCGAGGACACCGGCACGCCTCCCCGCACCCGCATCCCCAACTCGGCGCCTTCACCCCTGAGGGACCACGCATGGCCGAATTTTGACGCGTTCTCTGGCAGCCCGGGCGGAAGCGGGGCCTGTGCGGCCGAATCGGCGGGCGCGAAGCCGGAACCCGCGGCGCCGACGACCCCGTCCTCGGAGCGGCCGGGCGTGAGGCGGCGCGCGCTCGGCACCCCCAGCGCGTTCGACAGCTGCGGCCGGGCGGGCCCCAAGCGCGCAGCGATCCGCCCGACACCGCCGCCGACCCGCCGCTCCGTCGGCGGCCTCGGCACCACGCCTCCCTGGGGAAGCGGCTTCGGTCGGATCAGCGCCGGCCGGCCCTCGTCCATGACGCTGTCGTCCCCATCGATGTCTGCGGGCGCGGGCAGCGAGGAAGGGACCATCCCTGCGTCGTCACCGCGCGATGACGTCATCGCATCACCGGCCGGTCTCGGCGACGCCGCCGCGGCCGGCATGACCGACGGCGGTGGCAGCGACGACCACACCGTCGACGCTAACGCGACCATCGAGCCGGCGACGCCCCGCCAATGCCCCCCGCCGTTCGTGCCTGGGCCCTCCGGCCACGACGCCGACGCCGCCGCGACGTCGTCGTCCCCAGCCACGGCGTCGTCGGCGGATCTTTCCCCCGCGTCCGTCGCGACGGTCCTGGCGGTGACAGCACCCGCCGCCGCGTCGTCGTCCGCCGTCGCCGCCGCCGCGGCCGCCCCGCGGGGCCCCGCCCCCGTGAGAGTGCTGGTCCCCATGGAGTCGTTCGACCACCTCACGAACCCGGCGCACCAGGAGTCAGCGCGTCGCATCGTCGCCCTGGCCGGCGCCTGCCTCAGGGCCCCCGGGAGGCCCCCAGCGGAGGCCGCCGCCGGCCCCGGCGCCCCGGGCCTTCCGGTCGTCGAGGGGGCTCTGCTCAGGGCGGACGTCAACGGCGTCACGGCCCGGGTGGTGATGACCCGTCGGGGCAGACCGGTGACGACGACGGCCGACGCCGCCTCCGCCGACGACGACGACGACGCCGACGGCCAAGGGTGGCCGTACCTGCCACTCTCGGCCGTCGCGCTGGTCCACGAGCCGGGGTACCTCCGGCACATCGCCGCCCAGGCCGCCGCCTGCGCCCGTGCAGAGCGCTCCTCCGGCCTCCGCCGCCCGGCTACCGCGGCAGAGCTGATCTGCCCCGCCGCGCCGGCCTCCGTGGTCTACCGGCAGGTCCTGCCGGTGCCGTACGGGTCGCTGCCGGGGTCTGACTCCGCGATGGACGGGGCCCCCGGGGACGCCGCCGCGCGCTGCGCCGGCCGGTACGTGACACGCGTCGACTCCGACACGTGGGTCGGGTCGGGGTCGCTCGACGCCGCGCTGGCCGCGGCGACGGCGGCGGCCGACGCCGTCGACGACATCGCCGCCGGGCGCGAGTCGAGAGTGATGGTCGTCGCCAGGCCCCCCGGGCACCACGCTGGCGTCCGCGGCTGCGTCCCATCCCGCGCCTTCGCCCTCGACCCCGCCATGGCGTCCTCCGGGTTCGGCCTCATCAACGTGGCAGCCGTGGCCGCGGCGTACGCGCGCTCGAGGCACGGGGGGCCCCGCCGCGGCGGGGCCACGGGGGGCGGCTCCGCCGGGCCGGCTCTGCCGAGGCGCCTCCGGCGCGTGGCGATCGTTGACATCGATGTGCACCACGGCAACGGCACGGAGGAGATCGTGCGGGCTCTGCGGCACCACCGGCGGGCTCTGCCGCTGCCCGGGTCCTTCGCCCCGGTAGAGGAGGACGTGTACCGGCCGTGGCTGGACCCGAGCGACGCTTCTGAGGTGCTCTTCGCGTCGGTGCACGTGCACGCGGGGGGGGGCGTCGGTGCCCTGGGCTGGGCCGGGGGGCGTGCGGGGGGTGCGGCGGCGCAGGGGGCGAGGGACGCCGCGATGGGCGGCGCGGGGGGAGGCATGTACCCCGAGACGGGGGGCGAGGGCGGCGGCGGCTGCGACCTGTACGGGCACGACGATTCCGACGACGGGCTCTACCCGGCCGGCGTGGTGAACGTGGCTCTGCCGCCGATCGCGGTCGACGCGGGGCCGGGGAAGCGGCGGGGCGAGCGGGCGCGACGGGAGGCGTGCGCGGAGGCGTCGGCGGCGTGGCGCGGGGCGCTGTCGTCGCTGGTGCTGCCGCGTCTGCGGGCGCTGCGCCCCGACCTGCTGGTCATCTCGGCGGGCTTCGACGCGTCGGAGCACGACGGGTACTACTGGCTGACCGACGCGGACTTCGAGTGGGCGGGGGGGGCGCTGTGCGAGGCGGCGGACGCCGGGAGGGGGCGGGGCGCCGCGGGGGTGGTGTCGGTGCTGGAGGGCGGGTACGCCACGGCCGTGAAACCGGCGGGAAGGCCGGCAGGGAAGCCGGCGGGGAAGCCGGGGAGGCGCAAGGTTGAGCCGGCTGCGTGGCAGACCGGCCCCGAGCCCGCGGCGGGCGACTGCGGCCTCGGAAGGTGCGTCACCGCCTTCGTTCGCGGCCTGGCGCGGTCGTGAGCAGACGGGGGAGGGGGCGGCGCGCGTGTGTGGGCGCCGGCAAGACTGGAACCGAAACACAAACCACAGTCCCCCCGTGCCCGCCCCCAAACGGAGCTCCGGCCGGGCATGCTAACGAGCCGCCCACAGATCACCGGGCTAGGGACGGCCGCACAGGACTCCGTGAGCGCACAGCGCGAGTGCCGGCGCCGGGGGCTGGTAAGAAAATCGCCGATCCCGGCGATACGCCCGCGCCTGCGCCGCAAGACGCCTCCCCGCACGGACCACAGCCGCATCTACCGGCACCCATGATGTGCAAAGCCCTGCAGCCGGCCGCAGGCCGGGCCGAGGTGCGGCCGTTGCGTGCAAATGCGCAACGTCAGCGCCTTGCCCCTGCCCCGTTCAGGCTTGCCCGTTCCGGGTGGGCCCTCTCTCGGGTGTGGTGGCCCTCGCGCTTGATCTGGGGCACCAGACCGGGCGGCTTTCGGGCCAGCCGCGAGATGCAGGCCGGCAGCGCGCCGCCGCCCGCCGATCTGGCAGTCTCTCCTCGGCCCTGCTCGCCAGGGCTCATGAGGCCGTGCCGGGCAGATACCATCCGGTTCCCGTGCTTTGGGACGATTTCTGCGTCGACGCGCGGCCGGCGGTTCGCCGTCAGAGTCCTGCCGGGGCACGCAGGGCTCGGCTGCCGAAAGCGCTTGGTTCTTTTGCCAGCACGCGGCGGAGTGAAGTTCTTGGTCACCCCGGCCACGAGGACACTCTGCTGGCGAGTGGCACACCCAGCGAACCCCTCCGGCCCGTCGCGCGCGGATGAGCGGACGCGAGGCGAGCGGGCGGCCGCCGCGCGCCACGAAGGCGCCGTGCCCAGAATGCGGCGAGATGGTCGGGTTCGCGACCAAGACCTGCCCGAACGAGTCCTGCCGCACGGATATCGCGGCCCACAAGGCTGCGGCAGCGACCCACATGAGCGCGGCGAGGAAGCTGAAGCTGGCGGCGCAACGCAGGCACAAAGCTCGGAAGGTGCTCAGGCTCGTTCCTATCGTCAACAGCGAACGGCTGGTGATCCCGCCGCAGCGGGGCACCGAGGCCAGAGTCCGAAAGCACATCCGGCAGGTCCTTGTCACGGAAACCGAGCGCGTGAGGCCGACGACTCGCGCCCCGGGGCAAAGCGGGCGTGGTGAATCAACCGACGCGCCCTGACTGCACCCGCCGCTGACCTTCCTCGCGGCCTCGCAGGTCAGGTCGAACGTTCCTGTTGCCGGTCTTGCTGCGTTTGCGTTCGCTGTGCCGTCACTACGCGCCGGGGCTGGGTGTGACAGTCTCGCCGGGTTCTCGACTTCCCTGGCCGCCGCTCATGCCTCAGAGGAGCACGGAATGGACGCCGGGGCTGCGCGTCTAGCCCTTTGCAGCTTCGAAGACCCGAAGAAGCGGCCCAAGAAGCTGGAAAGCGCGAGGCCGGCGCCCATCGGGGACGCGCTGGAGTGGGCAGCCATCGGCCTCGGCACAACGGGCTCCTCTGCGTGCAATGGGGCCGATTCTGACGGCCCGATGATGTTTGGCGTCCTGGGCGGCGCCGACGCGGCCGCAATCCTGGAGCACGCGGCTCGTTCGCGCGTTGCGCAGCAGCAGGGCGACACCGAATCGGCAAAGCGGCACACCGCGGCGCTGCTGGCCCTGGTCACCGCGACACCGCGGGCCTCGGGGCGTGGTCGCATGTTGGGGTCCGCCCAGCCGAGGACGGGCGACGAAGTGCCGCCCTGGGTGGCTGGCAGGGGCCGGCAGAAGCGGACGCGATCGGCTGTCGACGGGGAGGGCAGGGCGGAGGACGGCAAGCGGGCGGTCCGCAGCCGCCG
>Ga0136560_1000384_pt1 | contig 22011 bp, 12 predicted proteins | sample AntRauMeHopE1497_FD_104925 | JGI IMG/M metagenome (GOLD analysis project Ga0136560, IMG submission 104925) | Saline lake microbial communities from Rauer Islands, Antarctica - Metagenome Hop E1 #497 | ecosystem: Environmental > Aquatic > Non-marine Saline and Alkaline > Saline | place... | reverse complement strand
GAGGAGGGCGGGGGGGGGGCGGTTCGGGAGTTTGTTGCCATGTCCGGGGGGCGTTCGAGGCGGGAGGTGCTGCCGGGATGGAGCAGGGAGCGGCGGGGAGGAGGGGGGCGGGGCGCACCCGAGGCGGTGACCGAGAGCGCCGAGGGTGCCGGCATGACGCTGCGGCGCGAGCTTGTCGATCGCCTCGGCCTCAGCAGCGGCGGCGCGGCGGCAGGGCCCGCGGGCGGTGACCTTGAGCTGCTGGTCCGACTGCCCCTTCCCCGGTGGACCAGCGACTCGCTGCGGCCGGCGGAGGCGCGGAGCGACGCGATGGACGCCGCGTGGAGGTCGTGTCTCGCCGGGCCGGACGGGGACGTGACCCCGCTGCGCTGGAGGCCTGCCCGCCTCGCGGGCCTTGAGGCGGGCACCGTTGAGCTGCCGCCCTTGGAGCTCGACGTGGTGACTGCTGCAGAGCGGCCCGGCCCGGGCGACGACGATTGACAAAGTTGCGTGCGGCACTTGCGAACCATGCGCGCAGTCGCGCTGGCCCTTGCGATCGCCGCAGCGGCAAGCGCAACAAACGTCCTGTTTGTTCTGACTGACGACCAGTGAGGCCCCGTTCTCGCCTCGCCCGCGGGCTTGCAGGACCTGTCGCCGACTGCACGCCCGACCACCTGCTGTCCCCCCGCGGTGGGTTGCGGCACCGAACTTCCGCAGAGATGACATCCTGGGATCCCTGAGTGTCATGCCCAAGCTCTTGAACCTCGTCGCGACCAAGGGCGCAAGGTTCTCCAACGCGTGAGCGGCCATGCCGATGCGTCGCGAAGCCAGCCCGCTGCTCGCCTCGCTGCGGCAGCCCCGGCGACCTGCTCTTTCGGACCGACCCGCTCACCGTGCAGATTTGTCAACACCCCGATCTGTGAGCCTCTCGAACCAAATCCGGACTCATCCGCGCCGCAACATGAGGCAACCCGCAACCCTTTGCTGTCGCCTTGCGACCCTTCCTCGCAGGCTGCCCCTCGCGGTGAGCTGCCTGTCTCTGGCGTGTGCACGCGGCGTGCCCGTATGCAGGGTTGAGGTCTCGCGCCGTCGGCCCTCACCCGACCCGCTCGCGCTCGTCCTCCCCTTGCCCCCGCCCTGCAGCGCCACGTACACCACCGGCCGGTACATGCATAACACCAAGGTGACCAGTGAGATCAGTGGGTATGTGTTCCAACCCCCGGGCGACCGGCTCGCGAGCCGCAGCAACAAGCCGCCATGCTCCCCCGATCCCGCAGACAACGCTTGCGGGGGCGTGGCTTTCCACGAGGGGCCCGAGCAGCGGAACATGGCGGCGCTGGCGCAGGAGCTGCAGCCCCGGGTTCGCACCTTCTTCAACGGCAAGTACCTGAACAACTTCCCGAGCAACGCCCAGAAGCCCGGGGGCGCGTGCTACAGCCCGCCCGGGTGGGACCGCTTCTGGGGCCTTGTGGGGAACTCCAAGTACTACGACTACGACGGTGAGCGATCGCGCGTCGCGTCCTCCCAGGGCCGCGGTCCTGCCGCGCCCGGCCGACTTCCCCCGTGGCATGCCCCGCCGCCGCAGTGTGCCTCTGCGACGCCCCCGAGCACGGCAGGGGCGGCCCGGCGAGCACCTGCAACCGGGTGCACCACGGGAGCGACTACGCGGAGGACTACTACACGGACCTTCTCGCCAACGACACCATCGACTGGATCGAGTCCGTCTCCAAGGACGCGCCCGCCGACCCCTTCCTCGCCGTGGTGCACACACCGGCGCCCCACGTGCCCAACGTGTGCGCGCCGCAGTACTGCGGCATGTTCAACGACACCAAGGCCCCGCGCGTGGCGTCCTGGAACCAGGCCCCTTCCATGGACAAGCACTGGCTCATGCGGCAGGTGCAGCCCATGAACAAGTACACGCAGAGCTACGTCAGCGACGGCACGTACCTCGACCGCTGGCGCACGCTGCAGTCCGTGGACGAGATGGTCGAGCGCCTGGTGTCCACGCTGGACCGCCTCGGCCGGCTCAACGACACCGTCATCATCTACAGCTCCGACCACGGGCAGCACCTCGGAGAGTTCGGTGAGCGCGGGCCTGCGCGCCGCCGGCAGCGCGCGGCCGGCTCTGCTCGCTGGCGTGGCTCCCGCGCGCCGCTGCGCTCTCCTCGACTCGTCTCCCTGTCCGCTCCGCGATGCGCCCCGCAGGCGAGGCCTTTGACAAGAGGCAGCCGTACGAGACCGACATCCGGGTGCCTCTGCTCATCCGCGGCCCGGGCATCGCGCCGGGCCAGACCATCAGCGGCATGGTCGGGGCCATCGACATCGTCCCCACCATCCTCTCCATCCTGGCCCCCAACGCCGCCAAGCCGGAGCCCATCGACGGCGACTCCTGGCTCCCCCTCGTCAACGGCTCCGCCTCCAGCTGGGTCAGCCGGCAGGACCTGCTCATCGAGTACAACGGCCCCACCATCGTGCCGCCCCTCGGCCCCGTGACCTCGGACCCGCAGGCCGCCATGCCCGCCGCCATGCAGGCCCAGCGCCGGTCGGCCCGCGAGGCCCGGCAGGTCATCCTGGGGGGGCCCCAGGCCCTCAAGGGTGGCACCTGGGACGCCGAGGGCGACTTCTCCCCGGCGTCCGCGTCGGGCAACGACGACGGGCCCATGCCCGCCATCCCCGGCGTCATCATGTGCGGCGGGGAGCGCGGCACCACGCCGTGCGACGCGGTGAACAACACGTACGCCTGCGTGCGGTCAATCAACGTGACGCGGCCGGGGCTGGAGCAGCACTCGCTGTACTGCCAGTTCAACGACGACGAGGACTTCGTGGAGTTCTACACCGACGTCGACACCAACCCGTGGGAGACGGTCAACGTCGTCAACTCGTCCGACCCGCGCACCGTCAAGGCCATGGCCGATCGTCTGCGCAACTACATGCTCTGCTCGGGCGACTCCTGCCGCGACCCCCACGGCCTCTGGCCGCCCCCCACCCCTGCCGGGACGAGCGTGCTGTCGGACTCCAGAAGCTGCCTCACGGCGGTCGGCTCGGGCCAGGTCGGCGCCGTGGCCAAGCCCTGCTTCGCCCCCTTTGCATCCTGGAACGTGTCCGTCGACGCCAAGGGCTTCCCCCAGCTGGAGAGCGCCGCGCAGCCCGGGCAGTGCGTCAACCTCATCGACGCCGTGTGCGCCGCCGGCCAGGGCGTGCACCTGTACGACTGCCAGGGCGACGACACGCGGGTGCACACCGCGGACCACTGGACGTTCGACTCCGCCAAGGGACAGATCCAGGCCGCCGAGTGCGCCGGCATGTGCCTCGCCTCGCCCTCGTCCGCCGGCGGCGATAACGACTGGGAGCCGGTCACCCTGCAGCGCTGCGGCACCCCCGGCACGTCGGGGTGGACAGCCTCGGCGTAGGCCGCCGGCGGCCTGGCGCTCTGTTTCCCCTCTGGCAACCAGCGTGCGCTGCCTGCCCGGACCGGCCCTCGCGAGTGTGGCCGTGTGTGTCGCTTTCTGGCGCCGTGAACGCGCCGCCACGCTGTCGAACCCTTCGTCCTTCATCGCTCAATCACCCCGACGTCCGCGCGCGCCGGCTTGCCCAGGCGCTCAGCCCCGCCGAGGGGAGCGTCGCCTGCCGCTCGACGCCCTCGGGGTCATGATGTCCCGCCCAGGCACCCGCAGCGAGTTGGTCAGCCGCACCCCCGCCGCCCCATGCCACGTGGACGTCCCCGACGCCTCGGATCCTCCTCCCGACGACCGCACTGACGGCATGGACACGTACTCGTCCGGCCAAGGCATGCCGAATGCAGCCTTGCCGTCCTGGCGGTGCCGCGCCACGTCGGCCGCCGTCGGCGAGGGCAGCGTCAGCAGCGACACCACGCTCCCCCTGACCCCGGGCCCCGACAGCAGCTCCTCGTCCTCCGCGGCTGGCGACTGCACCGACGCCAGCGACTGGGATGCCCCGAGGTCCCGCGACCCGATGTCGTCGCCAAACACCCGTCGCCCGTCGACCCCACCGTAGCCGTCCTCCCAGGAGCCCCGCTGCGACGGCCTCCCGTCGTCAGCTGCCACGGACCCCACCGACGAGGCCGCTGCCCGCCCCCGCGTCTCGTACCGCGACGGCAGCTCCCCCCACGTGGCGCCTCGCACGCCGAGGGGCGGCAGGAGGGACCGTGCAGGTACGGCGGTGCCGTTGCGTCCGGGCACATACGAGGCAGGCAACGGGTCCGCGGCGCCCCTGGGTGCCGGCGCGTTGGACCGCTGCCGCACCGCCCCCCGCGGCCGTCTCGCGCGCGGCGGCTCCAGCCTCCCGAACAGGGCGCGGGCGCGCTCCAGCGAGTCCAGCTCGTCGCGGCGCAGGTGTGCCGGCGGCTTGCGTCGGGGCTGGTCGTCGCGAGGCGTGGCGCCGCCCAGAGCCGCGGCGACGCCAGCGCCGTCCGCGGCCACGGATGGCTGGGGCAGTGGCTCCCCCGCGCTGTCCGGCCCCATGGCCGCTCCTGAAAGCAGCGACAGCGCGCGCCGCGCGTGGGCGTCTGCTTCAAGGTGGTGCCGGAGACCGGCCGCCGCCCACGCCGGCACTCGAGCTCGCTGCAGGCTCGTTCCGATGTGCCGCCGCCCCGCCCTCGACGCCGCTAGCGCCCGGAGCTGCCCCAGGGACCTCACGCACGCGTGGTCGGAGGACAGGAGGCCGAGCGCGAGGCGAGGGCACCGCCCGAAGACGTCCCACGCCCACTCCGCCTGCGACCCGGCGGCGCTGAGTCGCTGGAGATCCTCCACCGACGGCGCGCCGCCGCCTGCTAGGCTCCCCGGCACGAGGGTGGCCGCCTCCGCCCGCCGCTGCAGGTGGAACATCGCCGCCAGACCCGTGGCGCCGTCCACCTCGGGCCCCGCCGGCGCCCGCTCCGCCGGCCACGACCGCGACCGGATCCACTGCACCAGGGCAGCCAGGCCCCCCAGGCCCAGGGCGTCCCCGCTCGTCGCGCCCCCCGCGCCGGCCGCTAGCATGCCCGCAGAAGCCTGCGCGGACGCCCGCAGAGCCGCCGATGCCATGGCAGGGGCGGCCCCGCCCCTTGCCGCGGCGCCCCCTCCCGCCGAGAACAGGCCGGGGATGTCCGGCAGGGCCGTGTCGCGGAACGCCCATCGGTCGTTCAGGCCCGCGCGCACCCACCCGGGGAGCGGGAGCAGCGCGCGGTCCGCCCCGGCCGCGATCAGGCCCACGATGCTGGGGGGAAAGCCGGCCTCGGAGAGGGCGGCGGAGCACCAGGCTGACGCCCCCGCCGCCAGCACCGCGGCCCGCATGCTCGCGACGAACCGCCGCAGGAGGGGCCGCGGGGGCAGCGTCCCGGCGAGCGCCTCGCCCGGCGTCTGCCGCGGCCTCGCCGCCCACGCGCGCAGCGCAAGCCTCTCCTCGTCGATCGGGTCCGCGGCGTACGCGCCCCCCGTCTCGGCCGCTGGCGCCCCTTGCCTGGCGCTCGCGACGGTTCCCGACGGCGGGGCCGCGGACCGCGACGCCGAGAAGGCGGTGCCCTTTGGCGGCTCGACGTACGACGCCCCGTCGCTCAGAGCCGCGGTCCGCTTCCCCTTGCGCTTCGGTCCCGTGCTGCCCCCCGCGCTCCGCCACGTGCTCCGGAACAGGGAGAACATGCCTCGCGCCGCCCGCTCGGCGCCCTGCCTCGCCCACCGCCGCCGCGCCTCCTCCGTGTCCGCCTCCCGCTGTGCCTCCTCCCCCTCGGCCGCCTCAGCCCCCACCAGCGACGCGGCATATCGGGACTCCGCGGCCGCCGCCGCAGCGTCGGGCCGTGCCGCGGCCAGGGCCACGCCCGCGGCCAGAGCCGCGTCCCCGCGCCCCTCGCCCATGGCTCGGACGGCGCTGGTCAGAAGGCTGACCGACAGGCCGGCGCCCCCGGCCCGGTCCCCCCCCGCCGGCCCCAGTCCGATGTCCGTCGGCCCCGCCCGGTCCATCAGCTCGTCCCCGATGGCCGACCACAGCGGCGTGCCGCTCTCCCCGCGGGCGAGCACCTCGAGCGCCGTCCGGCCCCACGCGTCTCGCGTCGAGGTGTCCGCCCCCGCCGCCAGCAGCACCGCGGCCACCTCCTCCGCGCCGCTCCGCACCGCGTGGTGCAGCGCCGTGCCGCCCCTCGCGTCCTGCGCGTTCACCACGGCGCCCCATTCCAGCAGCAGCGCCGCCGTGCTCGACCGCCCCGCGCCGCTCGCAAGCATCAGCGCCGTGCGGCGCTGCCCCCCGGCGTCGTCAGCGTCCCCCTCCCCGCCGGCAGCCCCGCCGGCGTCGTCGTCGCTCCACCGCAGGAACGCGGGCTCGGCCCCCGCGGCCGTCGTGGCCGCTGCCGTCCGGGCCATGGGATGCGACGAGGGCGGCACCCCGGCCGAGGCGGCCGCCCTCGCGTCCGCCGCGGGGACAGAAAGCACGCTCGGAACCGAGTCGAGAGAGCCGGCGCCAGCCGTCAGGTCCGGCAGCACCGGACGCTCGTCCCCGAAGCGCGGCGCCCTCTGCAGCAAGGCCTCCGATTGCCCCAGCATCGTCCGCCGGCGGAGGCCGCCGCCACCCGCGGCCGCCCGCGTGGGGTCTGACGAGGCCGTGTCCGGCTCGTGGGCGGCCGCCAGCGTCGGTTCCCGGCTCAGGATGGAGCCGATGAGGTCGTCGTCCCCTGCCCGCACCGCCCGGAACAGCACGGCCAGGAAGGCGCCGGGCCGGGCCGCGTCCAGGCCCATGGAGGCGCGGCACGCCGGGTGCACCAGGACCAGTCGCACCGTGGCGAGGTCCCCCGCGGCCGCGGCGTAGTCGAAAAGCCCGCGGTCCGACGCGTCGCGCGCGAAGGGGTCGCAGCCCGCCGACAGCAGGCGCCCGATGACCCGGGCGCCGACCGACCCCGCCGCGCGGGACGGCTGCCACGCGGCGGCCGCGTCCGGCGCCGAACCGCCGCCGTGCGCCGTCGTCGGGCCCGGGAGCAGCCTCGCCGCGGCCAGCAGCGGCGTCCGCCCGTTTCGCTCCCGCGTCTGCTCCAGCCGGGCCCGGGCTCCCGCTGCTACGACGGCGGACAGGGCCGGCAGCAGGGCCTCTGCCTCCTCGGCGCTGCTCCGCTGCAGCACCGCGGCGGCTGCCAGGTGCACGGCGGACCGCTGGTCACGGTCGCGGCTTGACACGCCGGCGCCGAGCTCGAGCAGCAGCCTGGCCATGTTCAGGTGGCCGAGCTGGCAGCACACGAGCAGGGGCGCGCGCCCGAGGCCGTCGGCCGCGTGCAGCGCCCCCGACGGGAGCGCTCTCGACAGCTCGGCAAGCTCCGAGCCCATGGGCACGGGCGGGCCGTCCTCGCAAGTGTCCGGCAGCGGCCACCTCGATTCGCCCGCGACTCTCGTCCGGGCGAGCAGGCGCGAGCGAACGGCGTTGGCGGCCTCGGGGAGCGAGCGAGCGGCCGTCGCCTCCAGTGCCTCGTCCCTGCAGCACTCATGGAGCGCGCTGCTCCCTGCTTGGGCCCCGCCACCCATGGTGAGACCCGAGGCGGACGCCATTGCGGCGCGGGGCCGGGCCCGAAAGGCGGTTGCTCGAGGCGACGATGGCCCGGCAACTGGTGCCGAGCCCGGCTCAATACACAGTGCGGCCGAGGTATGCAGTTGCCCAGCACGCGCAGGGGGGATACGCAGCGCCGGTCGCGTGCGAGTGATCGTTGCCCTGAGGGTCCTGGGCCGGCGCATGGCTCGCAGAGTCGCCGGCGTACTCTCCGCAGGCCGGGCCACTCCGGAGAGGGCCATGGCCGCCGCCACCGCAGGGGCAGCCAATGCGCAGGCCTTCATGGACGCGGTCGCCGCGGACAAGACCGATGTAGTTCGGGCCGCCGTCTCAGCAAACGCGCAGGCGGTCGCCTTTGAGGACGAGGTGAGCGCCGCTGCCCGCGAGGCCCGAGCTCCGGCCGCCTGCCCGGGATTGACGGGGCGGCGAACAGAGCGGGACGCTCACGGCCGCGGGCCCGGCTGCCTGCGCGCGGGGCAGGCCGGTTGCCCGACAGGTCGCCCAGAACGATGCGGCCGGCTTGCGAGCGAGCCGCTGCCGCGTCCCGGCGAGCTATGACCCGGTTCCTGGCTTGCGATTCCTCGTCGCGCAGGACGAGTTCACTGCGCTCATGGTCGCTGCAGGGTGCGGCAGCCTCGGGGTTATGCAGATTCTTCTGGACGAGGGCGCAAATGCGGACGACGCCGACCCAGTGAGCCCAACGCCGTGCACCCGGCGAGCAGCGCGGCCGGCGCAAATCCCCACGCCGCATGCATATCGCACGAATGCGCCGCGGGCTCCCAGCGGCTAGGGTGCCCGGTGGCGGGGCGACGGCCCGAGCGCCGCGGGCACGGATCGGCGGCGCCCGCGGCCGGGTTCACAGCCGCGCTGAGCCGTGGCCTGGCTATCGCCCTGGTATGACAGTTGCTGCCGACCTCCGTTTGTGCGTCTCCGTAATCCGCAGGCGGGACGGACCGCGCTCCTCGTGGCCGCGGCCGAGAACCAGCCGCGCTCCCTGGCGGCGCTTGCCGCGGACGAGGCAACCCGCACGCAGCGCCTGGCCGCGAGGACGTCATCGGGGAACACCGCGCTGCATCGGGCGTCGGCATACGGCGGCGTGGCCATCATCAGAGCAGTGCTCGGGCTGTACACGCTGCTGCGGAGGTCAACGCTCGCGGTGGACGCGGTCAATGCTGTGAACGACAAGGGGAGGACGCCTCTCGTTCGTGCGGCGAGGTGGGGCCGGGTGGAGGAGGCGCGGGAGCTGCTGCGCGCGGGCGCCGACGCCGGCATCGAGGACAAGGTGAGGCCTGCCGGCCACCCCAACGCTCGCTTGCTGAGCGGGAACCTGCGGCCCCCGGGCCTGCTGGTACTGCTGTGCCGTCTGCAAGCCGCGGTTTGACGCCAATCCCCCCTTCACCCCTGCCCTGCCGCTCGTCTCGTCGCCCTGTCGCAGGAGGGGATGACGGCGGCCGCGTGGGCGAGGCGGAAGGGCCACACGGACGTCCTGGAGGCCCTCGAGGCCAGCGCCGCGGGGGCGGACGGCGACGCCGAGGTGGCTCTGTCCGAGTGCGCGAAGTTTGCGGAGGACCTGCTCGCGGAGGTGAAGGCGGCGATGCCGGGCCTGCCGTACGAGGAGGAAGAGGAGGAGGACGAGGGGGCGGCCTCGCCGTCGGCGATGCAGGCCATCAGCCTCAAGGGCCGCACCTTCTCAGTGGTCGGCGGCGCGGGCCTGGGGCTGGACGAGCCGGCGCAGGTGGAGGGCTGGATGGCGAAGAAGGGACACCTGTTCCGCAGCTGGCGCAACCGCTGGTTCGTCCTCGACGGCACGACGATGAGCTACTTCGGCAAGCCGGGGGACAAGAAGCCCAAGGGCTCCCTGGAGATCACCCCCGGCACCGAGGTGGAGGCCAGGCCGGACTACCACCGGCCCTGCGTCTTCGGCGTGCGCACGCCCAAGAAGGAGTTCCTCTTCCAGGCGGCGGACGACGACGAGCTCGACGAGTGGCTCCGGGCCATCCAGGCGCGCATCGACGCCCTCGGATGAGGGCGCAGGGTCGCCGCGGCTCGTCAGCGCCCGGCTCCTGGCCGCGGAGACCATGCGTGTGCGAGCGTGAGTGGCCCGGCCGCCCTGTTGGCGGCCCTGGCAGAGCGAGTGTGTGATTGTAAGCCCGCAGAACCGTCCTCGCGCGATCGGAGGCGAGGCATTCGCGCCGGCGCAGCGCTACGAGGGTCATATCCTGCCTTCCCACCTTGTGCCTCGCACGCCGTCCGGCCGCGTTTCGGGCGATATGGGCTTCCGTGAGACTGCCGCGCAGGGCGGCGCGCTCGCGTGTGGTATGGCTGCGTGGCGCGGGAAGGCATGCCGTCGGCTGGGAGGAGCGCGCCTCGGAGCACACGCGCGCTGCACTCTGGCCGGCATCATCCTCTCGCCGCCTTGTCCGGGGTCTCGCCGGCGGGAGCGGGGGTGCTCCGCGAGTCGAGGTCGGAGCGGGACGAGCGGGGGTGCATCACCTGCCTCGCACGGGCCTGCTGCGTGCCCGAGGACTTGCCCCTGGCCTCCGACAGCTCCCTCGCGTGGGCCGACCCGCCGGCGTGCAGGTCCCCCTCGTCCCCCCAGGGCCGCTCGGGCCTGTCGTCCTTCCACAGGATGCCGCCCGCCCGCTCCGAGGCGACGTCGATGAAGGTGGGGCAGGCGGAGAGGCGCACCGTCTCGATCACCACGTCGAAGACGACGATGACCGCGGTGGCGAGGATGCTGCTGAGCCAGAAGGCGGGGCGGCCGAGGGCGTTGGTGGCCACGCCCGCGAACTCGGGCGCAAAGGTGGTCATGGACTGGTAGACGCCGATGAAGAGGAAGAAGCCGGCCTGGGAGACGAAGAGCGCGAGCCAGTTGACCCAGGTCCAGTGCTGCGTGATGAGGGAGACCTTGGCCTGCATCGCCCAGCACATGGCCGCGAACGCGGACAGCCCGGCCACCGCGTGCCCGTCGTTCAGGCCCGACACCGGGTCCCACACCGGCCCGTCGCCGAGGCTGAAGGGCAGCACCGACGCGCCGTAGACGAGCGCGCCGTGGACGAAGCCGAGGAGGATCCACAGGGTGAGCTTGGGGACGTTGAGGTGCAGGTTGCGGAGGCCGCTGGCGTACACCGAGGGGTGCTGCATGACCTCGTCCTGGCCCATGTCCTGGTCCAGGATGCCCACGATGACGATGGGCCAGCCGAGGACGAAGTTGTAGGTGGAGTAGACGAGGCTCTCGTAGAAGGAGGTGCCGCTGAAGCCGGCGGCGGCGTTGTAGGCGAAGAGCGTGCAGGTGATGACGACGTTCTTGTAGAAGGAGTAGAGCAGGACCTTGGCCATGCGGCGGTAGTTCCAGCGGCCGTGGACGAGGAGCAGGCGCTTGAGGAAGCGGAACTGCGCGATGGCAAAGTCGGCCGAGTTCACCGCCTGCAGGCCCTCCTTGCCGCTGATGCCCACGCCCACCTGCGCCTTCTGGATCATGCCCACGTCGTTGGCGCCGTCCCCGATGGCGAGGGTCATGGGCTGCGGGGAGCGGCTGTGTCGCACGAGGGCGACGATGTCCGCCTTCTGCTTGGGGCTCACGCGGCAGGCGATGACGGCCTGGCAGCGCTGCGCCGCCGTGAGCAGCTCCGTCTCCATCTCCTTGTCCGGCTCCACGCGCCGGCGCGTCTTGGGGTCCACGCCGCGGCGGATGACGAAGTCGAGCGCGGGCCCCGTGATAACGAGGCACCGGGGAAGGCGCTTCGGGGCCGTGGCGCTCGGATCGCGGACCACGCCGCCGTCCCCGCAGTTCCAGCTGGCGCCGAGCCGGAGCGCGTCCCACGCCCGGCAGCAGAAGGCGCCCAGGCAGGACCGGGGGCGGCGCGAGAGGTCGGTGCCGCAGCTGCCGCATGGCCCTCCCGCCCCGGGCAGGCCCGGGGACGGCTCGCCCCAGCTGGGCGCCGCCTTCTCCACGCTGGTGACCTTGACCGCCGCCCTTCCGCCGGACCGGCTGGCCTGCCCGTCCCCGTCCCCGTCCCCGTCGCCCTCCGCCTCGTACCGGTCGAGGGAGGCGTTGGCGGCCCGGAGCTGCTCCAGGGCCTCGTCGCGGGAGGCGGCGGTGACGCGGAGCGGCTCGCCCATGTCGTCGGTGAGCAGCTTGCAGGTCCGCCCGATGTTGATCGCCGTCTCCACCTTGTCGCCCGTGAGGACCCAGGTCTTGATGCCAGCCCGGGCGAGGTCCGCGATGGTCTGCGGCACGCCCTCCTGCAGCTTGTCCTCGATGGCCGTCGCCCCCACGATCTCGAGGTCCTTCTCGTACGTCTCCGCCAGCTCCTCCAGGGCCTTGTCCTTGCCCCCGACCGTGCGCTCCGCCTTTTCCATGCCGGCCTGCCACTTCTCGACCTCCGACCACGGCATCCAGCGGCGCCCGAGGACCAGCGTCCGCAGGCCGCGCTCGGCAAAGGCGGTCAGGTGCTCCTGGAGCACGTCCATGGAGCGCCGAGACGTGGCCGACGCGCGCGGGTCGGCGACGTCGATCATCTTGTTGTCCGCGCCCTTGACCAGGAGCCACGCCCCCTCGGGCTTGCTGCCCCCCTCGCCGTCGGCGTCGCCCTCGCACCGCGGATCCCGCGGGTCGAGCACCACCACGCTCATGCGCTTGCGGGCGGAGGAGAACTTGTGCGTGCCGAGGCGCCGGAACATGACCGACTTGGGGCGGCGGGGGGACGGCGACGCGGCGCCAGCGGCGCCCGCGGCCCTGGGCGTGCCGCCGCGGATGGACACGCCGCCCTCGATCTGGTCCTCCGCCTCCTCCGCCGACTCGGGCGCCACGGCCATCTGGATCGAGACGCCCTTGGCGGAGCGGGTCGCCAGCTTGTAGCCGAGGCAGCGCGCGGCCTTGACCAGCGCCCCCTCGTCGGGCGACTCCGCCTGGTACTCGATCGTCGGCATCTCCGCGTCGTCGTCGCCCTCCACCTCCTCCGGCACCACCGTGTGGCACACGGCCATGACCGTCACGAAGACGTCGATGGCCTTGGCGTCCTCCCCGTCGCCCGACATGGCAGAGGACATCTCGGCATCGAAGAACACGCCGGCGCCCGGCCCCAGGGGCGACCCCACGCCCGTGGCGGTGGCGGACCGCTCCCTATGGCTCCGGTCCATGCCCCGGCTGCTCCCCTCTCCGCGGCCGACGCTGCTGGACGCCCCGCGCCCGCTGTGCCCGTTGCGGCTCCCCGCCCCGCGGCCCTCCCCCGCCGTGCTCAGCGGGTTGGTCTGCGTCGCCGCGCGCCTGCCCCTCGACGAGGCCGGCTCGGCGGACCGCGGCGTCGACGCCGGCCCCTCGCCGCCCGAGCGCCGCGGCGTCGACGCGCCACCGTGCCCCGTCGCCCTGCTGGAGCGGCCCTTGGAGTGGGCTTGGTGCCGCTCCGCCGCCTGGCTGACCGCCGTGGCCGCCGAGTCGTCCCACTCCCCGCCCAGGGCGGGGACGGTGCCAAAGGCCCGGCCGGCGATGGAGCACGCCTTGAACTCCATGACGTTGCGGGTCAGGGTGCCCGTCTTGTCCGAGAAGACGAACTCGACCTGGCCCAGGTCCTGGTTCAGGTTGGACGTCCTGGCCTTGGCAAAGGTGTTCGTCTCCGGGTCGCGCATGTCCGGGTCGACGTCCACGAGCGCGGCCTGGGCGTAGTTGACCATCTCGACGGTGACGTAGAGGGAGATGGGGATGAAGTTGTTGAAGAGGATGAGGAAGGTGAAGAAGTCCCCCAGCCAGCCCGGGATGACGTACGCGTCGGTGAGGTCGGACAGGTAGACCTCCGTCCCCTCCAGGTTCTGGGCGTCCCACACGGCCGAGGCCACCGTGGTGATGACGCAGAGCAGGACCTGGCAGGCGAAGATGACCAGCACCGAGGCGTTGACCGTCACCTCGGTGGCGCTGAGCTTGGTCCTGCCGCCGCCGCTCTTCATCATCACCTTGCTCTCCCGCCCCGTGTACATCACCGCGCCCAGCGCCCACGCGGTGTTGCGCAGCGTGCACCCGCGCAGGAGCATGCTGCCGTACGACAGCGGGTGCGTCCCGTCGAGCCGGTCGCCGGTTGACCCCGACGAGGCGCCGGCCGCGGCGCGTCGGGAGGAGGACGAGGAGGCCGAGGCCGAGGCCGGCGCCTCGTCGTCGCGGTCCACGGTCAGCGCTCCCTCGAACTTGTACAGCTTGTCGTTCGGCGCCTGGCACTCGACGGAGCCGCGGATGCCCTGGATGCGGGCCATCTGGGCGGCGGTGGGCTCCTTGGGCTCCGAGTCGCCGTGCTTGCCGCACATCTCCGAGGGGTTGGCGGCGGCGATGGCGAGGACGGCCTCCTTGGTCTTGAGGTCTGTCTCCCCGTCGATGTTCGACGTCTCCACGTAGCAGCTCCCGTCCGGCTTGGACGTCTGCAGCAGCACCACGTCGGCGGGCACCGGGTCCCCGCCCCGGATCAGCACCACGTCGCCCACCACCACGTCGGCCCACTTGAGGGTCTCGAACCCGGCCTCGGGCGACAGCCGGTCCACGCTGGTGCCGTTCACCTCACGGTCCGAGGCCCCGCGCTTCGCGTCCTCGTACGCCTCTTTGACCATGGAGATGGCGAGCACGATGATGAGCGGCCCCAGCGTCGTCCACGGGCTCAGGGGCGACGCGAACACCGCGGGGAAATACGTCCCAACGAACATCAGGATCGAGATGAACAGGAAGTACAGGTTGGCGATGCGCCGGAACCTGCGGGGCGGAAGCATGGCGGTGGGAGGGGGGAAAGGGGGAGTTGCTGCGGGCGTGGCGCCCCGGCGGCGGGGCACGGGCTGCCAAGGCTGCGGCACCGCCGACTCTCGCCGGCCGGCCGCAGGCGCCCGGTGCGGGCCTCGCTTGCGTGATTGGCGGCCAGCCGCTGCAATGTGGTATCTGCGGTCTCCCCGCGGCCAAGGGGGCCGCCGTGAGGCGCAGGCGCGCGAAGACGGCGCGGCCTAGTGGTCTCCGGCCACGGCTCACTGCTCCAGCAGGTTGATCGGCACCAGGCTCCACCACCTGTACTTGGAGGTGCGAATGGAGTTGTCCGCGGCCCCCTCGGGAGGTTCGCCGTACAGCTTGAGGATGCGGGGCTCGGGGTCGTCCTCGCCGTCGGGAGAAGATGATCCGGCGTGGCCGATCCGCTCGCTGTCCTGCATCTCGTGGAACTCGGAGGCCACCGCATCCATCGAGCCAGAGTGGGCTGCCCCACCCGAAGGCGAGGCGGCCGTCGGTGAGCTCCTTTTTGCGATGGTGCCCGGAGCGCCTCGCGGTTGGTCGGCTGCAGGAAAAACTTGCGCCCTGGCACCGACGGGGCGGGGTAGCCGTCCAATCTCCGCACGCGCAGGCAGCGGGCTTGGTCTTCTGGGACGTTGCGCGGACCCGCGCAGCGGCCTCGACGCAAGCTCAGGCTGTGACGGTAAGCCCGGGCGGCTTGTGTTCCGGGAAACAGCGCGGCTCTGCAGGGGTCGGCCACGGCGTCGCGCGCGTGCTTCAACAACAACAACCGGGCCGGGGATCGGGCCCACACTCTTGCCCCAGCAGAGGCAGGGACTCATGCGCTCCAGTGCCGCGGCTCTCGCCGCCTGTGCGGCCCTGGTTGCCGGCGCCTCGGCGCTCCCGCTGAGCCTGCTCCGGCGCCGTGGCGAGGAGCTCGGCGCCCTGAGGGCGGCCCCCGCCGGCGCGCCGGCCGACCAGTTCTACGACCAAAAGGTGGACCACTTTGACTGGGACGTGTCCACGTGGAAGCAGCGGTTCTGGACCAGCGACCGGCTGTGCAAGTCGACCGCGAGCGGGTGCCCGATCTTCCTCTACATCGGCGGGGAGGCCAGCGAGTCCGCGTACAGCGTGCTTGAGGGCGAGCACGTGGAGCTGGCGGAGCAGCACGGCGCCTTCCTTGCGGGGCTGGAGCACCGCTTCTACGGCGCGAGCCTGCCCAAGCCCGACCTCACCGTCGGCTCCCTGCGGCTCCTCTCGTCCCAGCAGGCGCTCGCCGACATGGCCTCGTTCGTGCGGCACCTTCGCGAGTCGACGGGGCTCACAGACCCGGAGACGAGCCCGGTCGTGACGTTTGGCGGCTCCTACCCCGGCGCGCTGTCGGCGTGGGCCCGCCTCAAGTACCCCCACGTGGTCAAGGCCGCCGTGTCCACGTCGTCCCCTGTCACGGCGGAGCTCGACTTCACCGGCTACTGCGATGTGGTGGCTGACGCCCTTGCCGCCCCCATTGCCGGCGGCTCCATGGGCTGCTACTCCGCCACCAAGGCGGCCTTTGCCGACTTCCACGCCCTCCTCAACGGCTCCCCCGAGCAGCTGTCCCGGCTGTCGCAGCAGCTGCGGTCCTGCACGCCGCTGCGCGCGACGGAGAACGACCGCTTCGCGGCCGTCTCCCAGTGGGCCGGCGAGGTCATGGGCCTCGTGCAGTACAACAGCCTGGTCCTCCCCCAGGGCTCCCCCCGCCTCAACGTGGCCAAGTACTGCTCCAACATGACCGCCGCCGCAAAGGGGGCCGAGCTCGACGCTCTCATCGCCCTCCTCGCCCCCGCCACCGGCTGCGTGCAGAACTCCTGGGCCGAGCAGATGCAGGTGCTGGTCAACACCACGGCGGACCCCGGGGCGCGCGGCGTCGGCGCCCGGCAGTGGACGTGGCAGACCGCGACGCAGTTTTCCTACTACCAGACCTGCGAGGCGCAGACCAGCTGCCCCTTCGCGCCCGACATGGACCTCGCCGGCTACGGCAGGCAGGCGGTGGAGGCCTTCGGCGTCTCCCTGGAGAGCACGCGGGAGGCCGTGCGCTTCAGCGTCGACTACTACGGATCCAACACCACCGCCGCCTCGCGCACCTTCTTCGTCAACGGAGGGCTCGACCCGTGGCACGTCCTCTCCGTGCAAAGGCCCCTCACCTCGGAGGGCGACGTGCGCGCCGTGGTCATCGACGGCACCAGCCACTGCAGGCAGATGCGCCCCAGCTCCCCCTCCGACCCCAAGCAGGTCACGGAGGCGAGGGCCAAGGTCGCCGCAGCCATCGACGAGTGGCTCAAGCAGTGAGCGCGGCGTGCTCGCGGGCGCGAGGGCAGAGGCTGAAATCCGCCGCCGTCGTGCGCCCTGCCGCCACTCCCGCCGAGCAGGCCCGAGCCGCACACCTGTCCAGCACCCGGTAAATTCGCGGCCCGCCCCAAACGCCGCCATGTCCAAGGCCATGGAGAGTGAGCGGCCCCGCGTGGCGGCGGTCGACATCGGGCAAGAAATGGAAACTGCGCGGAACTCGGGCAGCCGCCTCCGAAGGCGCCCTCACCACGCACGCCCCCCACCCACCCATCCGCAGCCACGCTGTTTAACATGAAGTTTACTTCCAAGTCGGTGAGCGCGTGCCAGTGACGCCCGAGCGCTGTGCACCAGCGCTGGGAGGCTCGCATGGTTTCTTTCTGCTCAAGGGCCGCTGCCCCGGACGACGGAGCCAGCGCCGGCATGTGCTCTTTCGGGCACGTATGATGTGACGCGCCGCGGCTGCGCCTATGAGCCCCTGGTGGCGGGTCCCCGATCAAGCTCGTGTCCCTGCCGTCGGTCCGTTCCCGCCCGCAGCTCGAGAGGCAGTCCAAGAAGATGAGCAAGGACGAGGCCAAGGCGTCAAAGAAGGTGGCGGAGAGCATCCGCAGGAACGACATGGCTAGCGCCCGGATTCACGGCGAGAACGCGATCCGGGCGAAGACCGAGGGTCTCGCAATGCTCAGGCTGTCGGCCAGGATTGGCGCGGTGGCGTCGCGAGTGGAGTCTGCACTGAGAATGAAGGCGCTGACGAGCGCCATGACGTCCGTGACCAAGGGGATGGACACGGTGCTGGGCTCGATGGACGCCGCCAAGATCAGCAAGATGATGGACAAGTTCGAAGACCAGTTCGAGGCCCTCGACGCGCGCGTCGGGGTCATGGGGGAGGCCATCGACTCGGCCACGGGCACCGCGGCGCCGGTGTCCGACGTGGACGAGCTCATCGCGCAAGTGGCTGCCTCCAACACGCTCGAGCTCAAGGGGGAGTTCGCGGAGATCCCTGCGGCCAAGGCCGCGGCCGCGGCGGCACCGGCACCAGCGGCGGCCATCGCTGCGGGGCTGCCGGCACCGCCTGCGGGGGGCGGCGGCGGGGCCGGCGGCTCGTCCGGGGGCGGGGCCGGGGGCGACAGCGGCGGCGGTGCCGGCGGCTTGAGCGTCGCGGACTCCCTGCAGGCGCGCCTGGACGCGCTGCGCGGGTGACTTGCGATGCACGGGCGCTGTGTGTGCGTGGGCGAGTCGTGGTGGTGACCGCGTCGCTGGAATTGCGCGGCTCACGCCGCTGCCGCTTCCGTGGCCCCACACATTAGCCTAGACGAGCTCTGCGCCCGCGTCCTACTGCTCAAAGGTCACGTGTCGTGTCTGCCTACGCCGCAGCGTGCGCCGGAGCCGCGCGAGCGGCGCGGGGAGCGTCCCCGCCTCCTTCTCCGACTCATCCAGCACCACCAGCACCGCCGCGCGGTCCTCCTCCGCCTCCCGGCAGACCGCATCCAGCGCCTCGAGCGCCTCCTCGTGCGCCCGCTGCAGCCGCACCGCCTCGGCCACCAGGGCCTCGGCGTCGTCGTCGCTGATCACCGGCGCCGACTGCTCGTCACCTGCTCGGACCGCCGCCCGCGCTCGCTGCAGCGCCGCTTCCATCGACCCACACTCCGCCTCCGCCTCCGCCGCCCGTGCCAGCGCCTGCGCTGCCTGCGCCCTGGCCTCCTCCGCCGCCCTGGCCGCCTCGGCCCGCTGTGCGTCCGACTGCACCAGAGCGTGCTGCAGAGCCGCCACCCGCAGCTCCAGCTCGTGCAGCTGCGAGCGACGCCCCGCGCCGCTCCTGGAGTCGGGCGGCGACGCCCGCCTGCCGGGGGCGGAGCTGCCGCCGACTACCTCCCCGGGGGGGCGCCGCCTCCTGGGGCTCGTCATGACGCCCCGAAGGTCCTGGGACCGCCGCATCTGCTTGCTGGGCTGGCTGACCCCCGCCACGCCGGCGCCGGCCATGGACGCGGCCGTCGGCATGACCATGCCGCCCCGCACCTCGACCGCGGGGGACATGCGCGAGGGCCGCGAGCGGCGCGTGGACGACCCGGCTTCGGAGGCGACGGACTCCGGCGGGGTCGCCGACACCGCGGACGGCGTGCGGACGGCCCGCAGGGCGCTGGCAGCGTCCGTGGCGTCGTCCATCACGTCTTCCGCGTCGCCGATGGCCGCCACGAGCTCGTCGAGCTCCGCCGTGTGCTGCCCGGGGCTCAGGCGCGCAGCCGGCCGTGCGGGCGCCCGCACCGCGCGGGCCGCCTCAGCCATGGCTGCCAGCTCGTCGCGGAGCCGCGCCGCGCCCTGCCGCTCCGTCGCCAGCGCCTGCCGCGCGGCATCCACGTCGGCGCGAGCGCGGGCGGCGGCGGCGTCCGCGGCCGAGGCTGCCTCCCTGGCGGCGCCGATGCGCGCATCAGCGTCCCTCGCCGATGCCTCGGCGACCTCGCGCGCCTCCGACGCCTCGCGGCGGGCCGCCCGCAGCTCCGACGGCGAGGCGCCTCGCTCCGTGGCGCGCTCAGCATGGCGCGGGGGCGACGGCGAGGCCGCGGCCGCGGTGCGGGCCTGGGCCGCGAGGGCGTCCGCGCGCTCCTCCGCGTCGTCACGAGCCCTGCGGGCCTCTGCCAGGGCCGACCTCAGGCGGGTGGCCTCCTCCTTGGCCGCGGCAGCCTCCCGCTCCGACGACTGCAGTCGGGCATCTGCGCCCCTCCCGGCCGCGTCTGTCGCTCGCCGCGCCTTGGTCCACGCATCCTCCGCCTCCGCCGCGGCGGCGGCGGCGCTCTGCTCGGCCGCCTCGGCACGGGCCTCAGCATCCGACGCGCGGGACTCCGAGGCCTCTGACCGGCGCCCCTCCGCCGCAGCCTGGGCCTCCGCGTCGCGTAGCGAGCGCTCGGCCTGGCAGAGGCTTGTCTCGGCCTCCTCCGCCCGCTTAGACTCCGACTCTGCCCTCGATTCGGCCTCCTCTGCCCGCCTTGACTCAGTATCGGCCCTCGACTCCGCATTCTCTGCCCGTCTCGACTGGGCATCAGCGTTGGACTCCGCATCGTCTGCCCGCCTCGACTCCGACTCGGCTCTCGCCTCCGCCTCTTCTGCCCGCCTTGACTCCGACTCGGCCCTCGACTCCGCATCCTCTGCCCTTCTCGACTGGGCATCAGCTTTGGACTCCGCCTCTTCTGCCCGCCTCGACTCCGACTCGGCGCTCGCCTCCGCCTCCTTGGCCCTTCTCGATTCGGCATCCGCCTTTGATTCCGCCTCTTCTGCCCTGCTCCACTCGGCCTCGGCCCTCGCCTCGGCATCCTCCGCCTTGCGCCGGAGCGTGGCCGCCAGCTGCGGGCCGGCCGCCCCCGGCGGGAGACGGTGCTCCGAGCGCGCCGCCTGTGCTGCGGCAAGGGCCTGGTCGAGCTCGTCCTCCAGCGAGGCGATACGGCCCCGGGACGCCGACAGCGCCTCGGCCGCCCGCCTTTGCTCCGAAGCAGCCCTGGAGCCCAGCCGCGTAAGCTCTTCCCGCACGTCTTCGAGCTCCTGCGACAGAGCCGCTGCCCTGGACTCCGACTCGCCCAGGCGCTGCGAGACAGCCGCGAGCCGCCGCTCCGACCCCGCACCCGCTGCTTGCCGCTCCTCCGCCCTCGATGCCAGCCCCGCGCTCGCCGCTTCGGCGGCCTCGGCCCTGCTCTCCGCATCGGCTCTGCCCAGTCGCTCCCGCTCCGCCCTGCCCTCCGCCTCTGCCAGCCGCCGCCTCGCCTCCGCCGCCGACTTCTCCGCGGCGGCGGCCCTGCCCTCAAGCTCCGACCGCGCGGCCTCGGCGTCCGCCGCCGATGCCGACGCCTCCTCCCCCAGCCGCCGCCGGAGCGCCGCCACCTCCTTCAGCGCCCGGTCCCGCTCCGCCGCTGCCAGCATCAGGTCCGACGACGCTGCCTCGGCGGCCTGCCGGGCATCGCCGGCCCGGCCCTCCGCCGCCGCAGCCCGCCTAGACTCCGCCGATGCCGCCTCCTGTGCCGCGTCCGCTCGGGCGCCGCCCCGCTTCGCTTCCTCCTCCAGCTCAGCCGCCCGCTGCACAGCGTCCGCCGCCTCGCGGCGAGAATCGGCCAGTGCCGTCTGAAGGGCTCGCTCTGCCTCCCTCGAGGCCGCTAGGTGCGCAGCCACGGCCTCCTTGGCCTCCAGCGCGCTCCGCTCGGCGCGGAACGAGGAGTCAAGGCGGGCCTGCGCGGCCAGCGACAGGCCATCGCCGCCCTCGCGCGCCGCCGCCGGCCCAGCGCCCAGCTGGCGCACCGAGAGCGCCGGGCCCGGCCGCCCGATGCCCAGGGACGCGGGCGGGCGGAAGCCCCCCGACGCGGAGGACACGACGGACGCTGACCCTGCGCCCCGCGGGACGGACGGCCCAGCCCCCGATGCACCGACGCTGCTGGCGGCGGACCGCGGGCCGCGGGGACGCTGGGGCTCGGCCTCGGGCTCGTCCTCCTTCTCCTCCGGCATCTGGGCGCCGACGGCGCTCCGTGGCCCGGACCCGTCGCTGGGCTGCGGTGACTCCTGGCGGCTGGCCTCGCTCGGTGACCCGCTCGCGCGCCGTGCGCCCCGGATGTCGCCGCTCGAAGTCCTTGCCAGCCAGTACTCGCTTGTCCCCGCCGGCCTGGCCTTACCGGGGCCGCCGAGCGCGCCAGATGGCTCCACGCCACGGTGCACGGCCGGAACGGGCTGGGATTCCCCGCTGTGGCGCCCGTGTCCGTGCCGGCCGGCCGCAAACCTTGCGGCCTTGCGCCTCTCGTCGGGGCTGCGCCCCAGTGCGACGGACTGGCCCGCGTCCCTCGGTGACGGCCGCCGAGGGCTCGAAGGTGGCGTGTCGTCGCCCCAGAGCCACCCGGCCGCGCCCTGGCCCGCGGCCCTCGCGGCTCGCTCGCGGTCGCCAGCCCTGCTCGCGGATGTCGCCGACCTGGGCGGCAGCGAGTCCCGCCCCCCTCCGTCGGATCCGGCAGGCACATCTGCGCGCTTTCCGGCGTGCGTCAACCTGGAGGCTGCCGGAAGGGAGAGCGCGTGGAGCGACCCGCCGCCGGCTGCCACCGTCCCGCCGCTCGGCGCGCCACCCCGGCGCTGGCTGCGCCGGCCCCTGGACGAGCTGGACCGTGCAAGCTCCAGCAGCCGAGCCGCGAGCGGCATCGGCTCCGTGCCGCTGCCAGACATGCCGTCGGCAGCGCGCGCGCGCCTCACGCGCTCGGCACTGATGGTCCGGCGCCTGCTGGCGGCCGCGGTCCCTGGCAACCAGGCGCCGGTCACCGTGCAGCACTGGGCCGCGCTCGCTGGGTGTGTGCGCGCGCCCGTGTGCCTCGCAGGCAACCAACAACAAGGGCTCTGTTAGATATTGGTCATCACACAAACATTCGGGCGGTGAAGCCCGTCGTAAGGTGTTCATCAAGCCTTTCATGGCTCAAAAACTTGTGTGCCTGTAGGCCCTCTCT